>ERZ802830.948-NODE-948-length-28374-cov-21.4963_pt1 | contig 28374 bp, 25 predicted proteins | sample MGYA00345654_ERZ802830 | MGnify/ENA primary metagenome ERZ802830 (study PRJEB30503, sample SAMEA104212375) | marine metagenome | biome: Westerlies Biome; feature: [SRF] surface water layer (ENVO:00010504) within the epipelagic zone...; material: water...
GAGCACAGCACTCATAACGCTGGGGTCGGTGGTTCAATTCCACCCATAGCCACCATCTTTAAAGATAAATTACTAAAAGAATTTTAATTATTCTAAGTTTTTTTAAGATATGCCAATATTATAATTATTGATACTAATGCTAATAGAGCATCCTCTCCAAGCATGTTTAAAATATTTGAAACGTTTGTAAAAATATCTCCTACAAAGGCAGTATCTGGACCGAAAATAATTCCAAGAAGTAGAGAAACAGTAACAACAGGTATTAAGACTTTAGTTACATTATTTAAGAATTCAATTATTTTTGATAGAAAATCCATATATTTATGTATAAAAAGCTAGGAAAGGTTTTTAATCTTTCCTAGCTAAATTTTAAAATACTACTTAAGAAGACCAATAAGCATAGCTGCAACTAAAAGCCCAACTAGACCATTATCACCTAGAGTTCTGACTACGTCTAGAAGTGAATCTAGAACAGCGCCAACAAACCAAGTGTCGCCTCCAAAGACAATACCAGCAACAACACCAAGCCCTACTGTAGCAACAAGAAGACCGGTTAATTGACCAATAATATCTTTTATTGTATTTAATGCATTCATAATAACTCCCCCTATTTAGGTTTTTTATGTATTTGCAATAGATATAAGACCATAAAAAGAAAAAAGGATCAAATTTTATATATAAATTTTAGTTGCTTAATTTGACTTTTAAATTATTCTTTATTAAGCAAAGCTTTCATGGATAATTTCATCTTTCCACGATCAAAACCTATTAACTTAACTTCTACTTCTTGCCCTTCTGTTAATACGGCATTTACATCTTCGGTTCTTTCTTCTGCTATTTCTGATATATGAAGCAAGCCATCTTTTCCTGGAAGAATATTTACAAAAGCTCCAAATTCAACAATTTTTACAACAGTTCCTTTATAAACTTTATTTAATTCAGGATCTTCAATTATTGATTCAATAATTTCTACAGCTTCAAGCATTGCACTTTGAGTTTGTCCAAATACTGCAACAGTGCCGTCATCGTTAATATCAACTGTTGCGCCAGTTTTTTCTTGCATACCTTTAATTACAGCTCCGCCCTTACCAATGATTTCTTTGATCTTATCTGTATGCACTACAAACTTCTTCATTGCAGGAGTATGTTCAGATAATTCATTAGCCTTGTTAATTACAGCATTCATTTCATTAAGTATATGATGTCTAGCAGCCTTTGCTTTAGTTAAAGCAACATCCATAATGGCTTCATTTATACCTTGAATCTTAATATCCATTTGAAGAGCAGTAATACCTGATTCTGTTCCTGCTACTTTAAAGTCCATATCTCCAAGATGATCCTCATCTCCTAAAATATCTGTAAGAACAGCAAAATTATCTCCCTCCTTAATGAGGCCCATAGCGATCCCCGCTACTGGACTTGTTAATGGAACACCGGCATCCATTAAAGATAATGAAGTTCCACATACTGTTGCCATTGAGCTTGATCCATTAGATTCTGTTATTTCAGATACTACTCTTAATGTATAACCAAAATCATCAGTATCAGGAAGCACAGCTTTAATTGCCCTTTTTGCTAAATTACCATGGCCAATTTCTCTTCTTTTAGGTCCCATCGGCATGCCTATCTCTCCAACACTGTATGCAGGAAAATTGTAATGAAGCATAAAATGATCTGTGCCTTGGCCTTCTATGGATTCTATCCTTTGAGCGTCTCTAGTTGAACCTAAAGTTGCAACAACTAGCGCTTGTGTTTCACCTCGAGTAAATAATGCAGATCCATGAGTTTTAGGTAAAATTCCAGTTTCTACAAAAATTGATCTAACAGTATCTTCATCTCTGCCATCTATTCTTGTTTTATTCTCAATAATGCTTGTTCTTACAATATCTGATTCTAATTTTTTAAAAGCGCCTAAGACTTTAGACATTTTAATTTCATCAAGATCTTGATATTCATCAATGATAGTATTTTTAATGGCTCCTAATGCCTCGCCTCTTTCACTTTTATTTACAATCTTGAATGCTTCTCCTATTGCATCAGAGTGTTTTTCTTTAAGCTCTGAGTAGAAAATAGGAGTTTCTTCATCTTTTTCAACAACCCAATCCTCTTTACCAGCTTTATCTTTAAGTTCTTGACAGCCTTTAATAACCGCTTGCATTTCTTGATGAGCAAATAAAACAGCACCTAACATTAGATCTTCGCTTAATTCTTTAGCTTCAGACTCAACCATTAGAACAGCTTCTTCAGTACCAGCAACAACCATATCAAGATATGAATTTTCTAACTCTTCATAGGATGGATTAAGTACATAGTTACCATCTACAAATCCAACTCTTGCTGCACCCATAGGCCCGTCAAATGGAACTCCTGCAACGCATAAAGCTGCAGATGTTCCAATCATGGAAGCTATGTCAGGATTATATTCTTTACCAGATGATAAAACTGTGCAAAAAACCTGCACCTCATTCTTAAAGCCATCTGGAAAGAGTGGCCTTACTGGTCTATCTATTAATCTTGAAGTTAATGTTTCTCTTTCAGTAGGGCGAGCTTCTCTTTTAAAAAACCCTCCTGGGATTGCGCCAGTTGCATAGAATTTCTCTTGATAAAATACAGCTAAAGGAAAAAAATCTTTTGCAGGATCTGCTTCCTTTTTTGCGACTACAGTAGCGAGAACCACCAAATCATCAATTGTTACTAAGACTGCTCCAGTTGTTTGTCTGGCTACTTTATGAGTTTCTAATTTTACAGTTTTATTGCCATAAGCAAACTCTACTGTTGAAGATTCTAATTTATTATTTTCCACAATTTTCCTTTTTATTTATTTTTTTATCCGCGTAATTTAAGTGCTTTAATGGTATTTAAATAACTGTCTTGGTCTTTTCTCTTTAAATATGCAAGTAGTTTTCTTCTTAAATTAACCATTCTAATAAGACCAGTCCTTGAGTGGTGATCTTTTTTATGGGTTTTGAAGTGATCTTGAAGCTTATTTATGTTTTCAGTCAGCAAAGCTATTTGAACTTCTGGAGAACCAGTGTCAGTGTCACTTTTCTGGAATTTACTTACAATACTTGCTTTTTCTTCTGTTAATAAAGCCATTTTTTATCCTTGATATACATGTATTAATTGAATTCAAACCTCGTATATCTAAAGTCTGAGCGCGTAGCTTAGTACTAATTAGACCATTAAACAAGTTGTTTTAATTTTAATCCTGTTGCTTTAATTAAACCTAAACCTAGAAATTTATCTTTATTTGAGAAGATTTTTACAACTTCATCTATTTCTTTTTTGATTCCAATCAAGCCACCATTAATATAATTCTTGGTCTGAAATTCATCTAATTTAATTGAATTAAGATTTGGGAAAGCGTCTGAAATTGGAATAATATGATCAATTGAGATATCACTAATATTTTTAGCTTCTTCGATATTAAAACACCCCTGTTGGGTTCTAATAAGTTTAGTTAAGTAGCCTCCGCATTTTAGAATATCTCCAATATCTCTAGCAATTGCTCTGATATATGTTCCTTTTGAGCATTTTATGTAAAAAGAAATAAAAGGCTTTTTGTAATTTATATCTTTAATATCAAAGATATTAATTTCTCTTGGTGGTTTTGATATTAATTCACCTTGTCTTGCATATTTATACAAAGGCTTACCTTTATGTTTCAAAGCAGAAAAAAATGGTGGCTTCTGTAATGAAATACCTAGAAAACTATTTAAAGCCTTAATCACATCTGAAGATTTAGGATAAATATCCGAAATATGAATAATTTTTCCCTCTGCATCATCAGTATCAGAAGAGCTGCCTAGTGCAACCTCAGCTTGATAACTTTTAGTTTCATTTAAAAAATAAGATGAAAATTTTGTAGCCCTATTTATAGCAATTATTAATAAACCTGAAGCCATAGGGTCTAGGGTTCCTAAGTGACCTACTTTACTAAAATTAAATTTTCTTTTAATTTTTTGAACAACTCTATTAGATGAAATTCCAGTTTCTTTTTTTACTAAGATGAAGCCATTCATTTTTTTATTTTTTTCAAAAGCTCTTCAATATTATTTGAGTATTCTATGCTTTCATCAAATCTAAATTTTAGCTTTGGTACTCTTCTAATTTTCATAATCTTAGATAGTCTGGACCTTAGCATTCCACTTAATTTATCTAAGATCTCAGCATTGATGTCTATATTTTTATCCTCATTTCCAATGATGGTATAAAAAACAATAGCTTGGCTAATATCAGATGAGCATTTAACAGCAGTGATATTTATATTTTTTAATCGAGGATCATTAATTTCAGTAGAAATTAATAATGAAATTTCTTTCTTGAGGAAATCACTAACTTTTTGGGCTCTTATCGATGACATTAAAAAAGATTATAGAGTTTGAGCCTCTACTTTTCTGTCAAAAACTTCTATTTTATCACCAGCTTTTACATCTTTATAATTCTTAATACCAATTCCACATTCTATTCCATTTTTAACTTCGCCAATATCATCCTTGAATCTTCTTAAAGAATCTAGCTCACCTTCAAAAATAACAATTTCATCACGAAGAACCCTAACCGGCTTACTCCTTAAAACAGAACCTTCAAGAACCATACATCCAGCTATTTGCCCAAATTTAGGTGAATTAAACACCTCTAAGACTTCTGCTGTTCCAACGATTTCTTCTCTAATAATTGGATCTAATAAGCCGCCTAATTTAGCTTTTATATCATCTATTAATTCATAAATTATGCTGTGATAGGTTAAATCTACTGACTCATCTTCTATAATTTTTTTAGCTGAATTATCAGCCCTTACATTAAAACCTAAAATAATTGAATTGACTGCAACAGCTAAATTAGCATCTGATTCTGAGATTCCACCCACACCGCTGGAAACAATTTTTACTTTTGCTAGATCTGTTTCTAGATCGTTTAATGCAGCCAATATAGCCTCAGATGTTCCCACTACATCAGTTTTGACAATTACATTTAATACTTTCTTGGACTCTTGTCCCATAGTATCAAAAATATTTAAACTGCTATCTCTTTGTTTAAGTTGTTTTCTTTCCTTATCTTTATTAATCCTAAATTCTGCAATTTCTCTAGCCTGTTTTTCGTTATCAACTACTAAAAATTGATCTCCAGCATTTGGTGCTGAATTTAATCCAAGCACCTCTACTGCATATGATGGCCCTGCTTCTTTAAGTTTATTTCCATCACTACTAATAATACTTTTAATTTTTCCAACTGAATTACCTGATGCAACTATATCTCCAACCTTTAAAGTCCCATTTTGTATAAGAAAAGTAGATACAGCGCCTCTAAATTTATCTAGCTCAGATTCAATAACAACTCCTTGAGCTGGCCCAACAAAATGAGATTTTAACTCAAGCAGTTCTGCTTCCAGATATACCGATTCTAATAGTTTATCTACACCTTCTCCTGTAAGAGCAGAAACAGGAAGCATTTGAATGGTTCCACCCCAGTCTTCGGGTACAAGATCCTTTCCAGCTAGATCACCTTTTACTTTTTCAACGTCAGTATCAGCTAAATCAATTTTATTTATAGCTACAACAATGGATACTCCAGCAGCTTTTGCATGATTTATAGCCTCTTCTGTTTGAGGCATAATTCCATCATTAGCTGCTACAACTAGAATAACCACATCTGTAGTATTAGCACCTCTTGCTCTCATTGATGAAAATGCAGCATGTCCAGGAGTATCTATAAAAGTAATTAATCCTTTTTTTGTATCTACCTGATATGCTCCTATATGTTGAGTAATTCCTCCAGCTTCGCTATCAACAACTTTCGATTTTCTAATAAAATCCAATAAAGTAGTTTTTCCGTGATCTACATGACCCATAACGGTAACAACTGGTGCTCGAGATTGAGGTTCGTCTTTATAAGTTATTAGATTAGCAAGCTCTTCTTCAACATTTTCTGTCTTTAGTGCTATACCTGTATGACCCATCTCTTCTAAAACTAAAATTGCAGTTTCTTGATCTATCGCGTCATTAATTGTTGCTGCAACACCTAAACTCATCAATTCTTTAACAACTTGTCCACCTTTTACAGCTAAAAGCTTTGCTAGCTCCCCAACCTGAATCATTTCTGGCACATCTATAGTTTTGGCTTTAACTTCTGTTGGGGCTTCAAATTGATGTTCAGCAGTTTCACCAGGAATTACATTAACTTCTTTTTTACTATATTCTTTTGCTGCTTTTGATAATTGATCTTTAACATTTACTTTTTCTTTTGGCTGGGTTGGAGCTGCTTTCTTAGAAGCAATTTGTTTTTGTCTTTCTTCTTTTTTTATTCTTGCTGCTTCTTTTATTTGATCTTCTCTTTTCTTCTGCTGTTCTTTTAACTGTTCAGATGCAGCAGCCCTCTTTGCTTCTATATTATCTGAATAGCTTTTTGTAGATTCTCCTTCTGAAATATTCTTACCTTTTGAAACTACTTTTATACCTGAATCTGAAGATACTGATGAGTTTTGAGATTTTCTGTTCTTTAATGACTTTAATAAAGCTGATTTATCGGCTGGAGTAATTTCATCTGAACCTGATTTATGAGGCAAACCAGCACTTTGCATTCTTTCAAGCAATGCCGATTCGGAAATCTTTAAAGTTTTTGAAAAATCTTTAACAGTTAAAGCCAAAATAATACCCTCTCTTAATTAAACCAATGCTCTCTAGCTTTCATAATGAGTGCAGAAGCATCCTCGTTATTAATTTCAATAATATCTTGAAGCTCATCTACAGCTAGTTCAGCTAAATCGTCTTTATTTTTGATACCTTTACCAGATAATAAAGCTAGATTATCTTCACTTATATTCAAATCAGCTAAAGATTCAGCATCTTCCTCTTCAGCAGAGATCTCACCCATTGCTTCCATTAATGCTGCATCTTCAGCAGCAGATTTAATTCTATCTATCTCATCATTGTCTGAAATGATTTCTTTTAATACATCATTATCTGCATAAGCTATATCATCAAATGTGTTTAGCCCAGAATTAACAAGCGCTTCCGCTACATCTTCTTTAACAGAGAGACTTTCCATAACACTTCCCAAAAATTCTGTTTGATCAACCTTCTCTTTAGCTTCAGCCTCTTCGCTACTTATAATATTTAAATCCCATCCAACAAGTTTTGAGGCAAGGCGAATATTTTGACCCCTAGAACCTATTGCTAGGGCTAAGTTATCTTGATTAACAGCTATATCCATAGATCTTGCTGTCTCGTCCATTACAATCGATTCAACTTTAGCAGGTACTAGAGCATTAATTACTAATTGAGCAGGGTTATCATCATAAATAATTATGTCAATTCGCTCATTACCAAGCTCTGCTGAAACAGCCTGAACTCTTGAACCTCTCATACCTACACATGCTCCAACAGGATCAATACGACCATCATTGGTTTTAACAGCTATTTTTGATCTTGAGCCTGCATCTCTTGCAACTCCTCTAATTTCTATAATATCTTCATTAATTTCTGGAACTTCTATACCAAATAACTCTGTAACCATTTCAGGGCAAATCCTACTCAACATAAGTTGAGCACCCCTACCTTCAACTTCCTGAATCTGAAGGATTGCTCTAATTCTATCGTTTACTTTATAGATCTCGCCTGGCATTAGTCTATCCCTAGGTAGGATTGCCTCTGCATCATAACTAATATCAACAATAATATTATCGCGAGTTACTCTTTTGACAGTTCCGTTAACAAGATTATTATTTTGATTTTTGAACATTGAAACTACTTTTTCTCTTTCGGCTTCTCTTACTTTTTGCAGCATTACTTGTCTTGCTGCTTGTGTTTCAATTCTTCCAAAGGGTATATTCTCAATTTCTTTAGTAAAACAATCATTAAGCTCAAGTTCAGAATCTTGAACCTTGATATGAGTTTCAATATGGAATTCAGGATCTTCCTCGCTAGCGACTATCCAATCTCTATAAGTTTTATATAACCCTGATTCTCTATCTATTTTTACATGGAGAACAGCATCTTCATGAAAATGTCTTTGAGATGCTGATGCAATTGCAACTTCAATTGCTTCAAATATTGAGTCTTTCTCTAATCCTTTTTCATTAGATACTGAATCAACAACTGCTAAAATTTCATTACCTTCCATATTCTTCACCTGTCCTTAAAATATCATCAAAACTTGGATTCAAACGACATAATTCTGTGTCTGAAAAATTAATAATATGATTCTCATCATTACATTCAATAGTAAAATTTTCATCGCTAAAATCTGTGATACATCCTTCCAAATTCTTAATATTATTTTTAGCGTTTCTTAATTTTACTTTGAATTTTTCACCTATAAAACCATTAAGTTGTTCAATATAAAATATCTTTCTATCTACTCCAGGCGTAGAAACTTCTAATACATAATCTTCAATGAATGAATCTTCAAGAGCTAACTCATAGTTAAGATCTTTAGATATGTTCTCACAATCATCTATATTGGCACCTTTTTCAGAGTCTATATATATCCTCACAGTTGGTCTTTTTTTACCTCTTAGTATTTCTAAGCCCCAAAGAAAGCAATCTCTACTTTCAATTACAGGCTTAACAATTTCTATCATATTATCTTTATTCATTTCTTCTACATACAAAAATGGGGCATATGCCCCACAAAATAAAATTACGTGGTAGCGGGGGCTGGATTTGAACCAACGACCTTCGGGTTATGAGCCCGACGAGCTACCAGACTGCTCCACCCCGCATCGCAGAGAAATAGAGTGTATAGAAACCATGCACTGAAGGTCAAGTCAATTCAAATTTATTTCGGTATTAAAAAGTTATCTTGTTATAATTCCTCACCCAGCCGAAGTGGTGGAATTGGTAGACACGCTAGCTTGAGGGGTTAGTGAGCGAAAGCTCGTGCGGGTTCAAGTCCCGCTTTCGGCACCATTTTTAAAAAATTTACTCTACGGGAATTTCAATAGCTTTTGTGGCCTCTTGAATCTCTTCATCTGTAAATAACACTTCAGTATTGGCATTTTTTAACAAAACAGCCTGAGCTAAGTTTAATATTAAAAAAAGTGCTGCTATAAATGCAGTTAATTTACCTAGAAAGTTTGATGGCCCAACAGCTCCAAACATAGAGTTAGACGAACCACCACCAAAAGCTGAGCCCAAATCAGAGCCCTTTCCTTGCTGTAAAATTACTAGCACTATAAGTAAAATTGCCAGAATTATGCAGATAATTTTAATAGCTGTAATAATCATAATTATTTAACCTTAATTTTATTGAAGACATTTGCAATTGACGCAAACTCTTTACCATCAAGTGAAGCGCCACCAATCAAAGCACCATCAATATTTTTTTGTTCAAACAATGATGCTGCATTAGTAATGCTCACACTACCTCCATACAAAACAGATGCTAAGTCTATTTTTGGAAACCGAGATTGTACTACATCTTTAATCATTTCATGAACTGAATTTATTTCCTCTGGGGTCGGTGTTTGACCAGAGCCAATTGCCCAGACAGGCTCATATGCAATAATCAGTGAGGTAGTCTCAATGCTGCCTTTAAGCGCCCCTAGAATTTGCTGATGTAGAATTTCGTGAGTAATATTATCTTGGTATTCTTCAGCTGATTCTCCAATGCATAATATTGGTACTAAAGAATATCTGTTAGCCTGAATTAACTTTTTTGATATGGCTTGATTTGACTCATGAAACAAAGTTCTTCTTTCAGAATGACCAACGATAGTAAATTCGCATCCAAGGTCTTTGATCATAGAAGCAGAGATTTCACCAGTTCGCGCGCCAGAGTCTTCTTCATCAATGTTTTGAGCGCCAAGGCAAATATTATTTTTACCAAGAAGACCTCTTAAATGATCTATGTACATTGAAGGGGGAGCGATACCTAATGAAGAAAAATCATGGCTGTTAAAATATTTAAAAAAATTAGAGATCCACTTTTGATTAAATTCTTTTGAACCGTTAAGTTTCCAATTTGCTATTAAGCGTAATGACATAAGTTATTGCATCTTTTTGAACATGGTAGCGATATCTTTTGCATATTTTGTTGCAGTTTTTTCATCATCTGATTCAACCATGACTCTAATTTTATTTTCAGTACCAGATGGTCTTACGAGCACTCTTCCGACTGTTAAATCTGATTCGATTTCTTTTATCTTTCTTTGAATTGAAGCATCAGAGAGGATATCTTTATTTGGAACTACAACATTAATATTGATTTGAGGCATTTTTGCATAGTTGCGAAGAATTTCTTCAGGATCTTTTTCTAAAATTAATAGTGAGGATATTACTTTTAAAGCTGCGATAGTTCCATCTCCAGTGCTTACTAAATCTCTGCAAATAATGTGACCTGATGGTTCCCCTCCAAGCATCCAGCCTTCTTTTTGAAGCATTTGACTCACATATTTATCACCAACATCAGCTCTTTTAAATTTATATCCTAATTTTTTAACACCTTCTTCAAAGCCAAGGTTTGTCATAAGGGTTCCGACAATACCAGACCATGGACCTGTTCTATTGGGGTTAGCGTAAGCAAGGATGTACATTATGTCGTCACCATCTAATATATTTCCTTTTTTATCGATTAAAACGACTCTATCCCCATCTCCGTCCAATGCAATTCCAAAATCTGCTCTTTGCCTTATGACTTCCTCTTTGATCATTTCAGGATGCGTAGATCCACATTCACGATTAATATTATATCCATCAGGGTCAGTTCCTATTGAAATCACTTCTGCACCAAGTTCTCTCAGCACTGAAGGGCTGACCTTGTAGCATGCACCGTTAGCACAATCTAATACTATTCTTAGTGATTCAAAAGAAACATCTGGTGGAACAGTTGACTTGCAGAATTCAATATATCTGTCTCCAGATTCGTCGAACCTTCTTGCTTTTCCTAGGTCTGCTGTTGGAACTGGTTTCAACTCACCTTCAAGTAATTTTTCAATTCTTTTTTCTACCTCTTTTGAAATCTTCTCTCCAGTGCCTGCAAATAACTTAATTCCATTATCTAGATAGTCATTATGAGAAGCGCTTATCACCAGTCCAAATTGATTTCTTAAAGATCTTGTAAGATAAGCTACACCTGGAGTTGGTAATGGGCCAAGCAATCTTACATTTACACCAGAAGCTATAAATCCAGCCTGAAGTGCTGATTCAAGCATATATCCTGAGACTCTCGTATCTTTTCCAATCAATACAGTGTCCCAGCCCATATCCTTAAGAACAATTCCTGCAGCGTGGCCAATTCTTAGACATACTTCAGGAGTGATTTCAGATTCAACGGGGCCACGAATTCCATCCGTCCCAAATTTAATGCTCATGGAGAAAGATTATAACTCTTCTGCAGGGCCTTTAATGGAAGTTTTTTTAGATGTTTTCTTTTTAGGGGTTTTGGGCTCATCCCAGTCTTTGGGAGCTCTTGGTTTTGCTCCAGCCATAATGTCATCTATTTGATCTGAATCAATTGTTTCATATGTCAGAAGTGAATCAGCCATAGTGTGTAATTTATCAAGATTATCATTTAGTAACTTAGTAGCTTTTTTATAATTTACATCAATAATCTTTCTAACTTCAGTGTCTATGCTATTAGATGTCTCGCCCCCAATTCCCTTAGGAGCCATTGATGCAGACCTTCCTAAGAAGGGACTAGAGTCATCTTCACCATACTTAAGAGGGCCTAAATCAGATAATCCCCACTTTGTAACCATGTTTGTTGCTATTCCAGTTGCAACTTCGATGTCATTCGATGCTCCTGTGGTGATACCGTCTTTACCATTAATGATTTCTTCAGCAATTCTGCCGCCAAAAAGAGTTGCTATTCTGCTATGAAGATAAGTTTTACTCTGCATATATCTATCTTCTTCAGGTAAAAACATCGTTACTCCAAGAGCTCTTCCTCTTGGGATAATAGTAACTTTATAAACTGGATCATGTTCGGGCGTTAAACGTCCTACAATTGCATGTCCTGCTTCATGATAAGCAGTAATTCTCTTTTGCTCATCTGTCATAATCATTGATTTACGTTCTGGGCCCATCATAATTTTATCTTTGGCAAGATCTAAATGACTTTGCTCAACTTTTTTATCACCATATCTGGCAGCGAATAATGCAGCCTCATTGATAAGGTTTGCCAGATCGGCTCCAGAAAATCCTGGAGTACCTCTTGCTATAACCGATGCATCTACATCCTTTGAAAGTGGAATCTTTCTCATATGAACTTTAAGGATTTGCTCTCTTCCTCTAATGTCTGGAAGATCAACCACCACTTGCCTATCAAATCGGCCAGGTCTGAGGAGCGCAGGATCAAGAACATCAGGTCTGTTGGTTGCAGCAACAACAATAACTCCATCATTTCCATCAAAACCATCCATCTCAACAAGTAACTGATTTAATGTTTGCTCTCTTTCATCATGACCACCGCCCATGCCTGCACCTCTATGACGACCAACAGCATCTATCTCATCAATAAACACAATGCATGGAGAATTTTTTTGTGCTTGCTCAAACATATCTCTGACTCTTGACGCACCAACACCAACAAACATTTCAACAAAATCTGACCCTGATATTGAGAAGAAGGGAACTTTAGCCTCACCTGCAATGGCTCTAGCTAAAAGAGTTTTACCAGTGCCTGGAGGGCCAACCATCAAAACTCCTCTAGGGATTTTTCCACCAAGTTTTTGAAATTTAGTTGGATCTCTTAAAAAATCTACGAGCTCTTGAACATCTTGTTTAGCTTCTTCACATCCAGCAACATCGTCAAAAGTAGTAGTAACTTTGCCGCCTTCCATAAGTTTTGCTTTACTCTTACCAAAGGCCATTGGACCTCCTCTACCAGACATGCCGCCTTGCATCTGGCGCATGAAAAAGAAGAATATTCCAAGAAGTAATAAAATTGGAAAAGCACCGACTAGAAGTTGGGACCAAATTGATGGTTGTTCAACGCTCTCAAAAACTGTAATGACTCCAAGTTCCTCTATTGCATTATCAACAGATTCATCTCTTTTATATATGGGATGACGTGTTTCAACTCTTGTACCATCAAGGCGCTCACCAAAAATAGTCATTTGGTCACCCTTATAAATAACCTTGGCCATACGATCGGATAAAACTTCTTGTTTAAATTGACTGTAAGAAATCATTTCTCTTTTAGAAGAAGATCCGTTTTCAACGTTGTTGAAGATAAAGATAAGAGCCGAGCCTAACAAAACCCAAACTAAAGCATTTTTAAAAACTGAATTCATAATGGCTTTTCTCCAAATAAATAAATCTCACCTGATTTGCTTTTTGATGCAGCAGGCTTGTAAGTTTGAACTAAATGAAAGCACTTTTCCATTTCTGTTCTAAATCTTTTTAACAAACTATTTTGAAACGTTTTGATGATAAAGGAACCATTATATCTATTTAGGTAAATAGACGCCGTTCTTAGGGTCTCAATATTAAGGTCGAATATCTTCTCTTCATCAACCGCTCTTATACCTGATAAATTTGGGGCTAAATCTGAAATAACAAGGTCAAATCTTAATTTTAAAGAATAAATTTCAGGAATTTTGTGAATATTAATAAGGTCTTCTTGAAAAAAAAATACATCCTTCACTGGATCCATCGGCAAAAGATCGATTGCATAAACACTTGCTGCAGGAGCCATAGCTTTTATTAGCTCAGACCATCCTCCAGGCGCTGATCCTATATCAAGCACAAGACTATCACTATGAAGACTATTGGTTTTTTTTAAAATTTCCTCTAATTTAAAAACTGCACGGGAACGAAATCCTAGTTTTTTAGCTCTAAGTGCCCACGAATCAGCATGCATATTTATTAAAGATGCTGAACCTTTTCAATTTCAAAATCGATAGCTCCAGATGGAGTTGTAATTGAAACCTCATCGCCAACATTTTTTCCTATTAAACCCTGAGCTATTGGTGTTTGAATCGAGATCAATCCAGCTTCAGGATCAGACTCTAAATTACCTACAATCTTATAAGTTATAGATTTATTATTTGCAATATCAAATAAATCTATCGTTGCTCCAAAAACAACTCTTCCAGTTTCAGGTATATCTTTTACATCAATAACCTGAGCGTTTCCAAGAGCATGTTCAATCTCTTGAATCTTGGCTTCAATGAATCCCTGTTGTTCTTTTGCAGCATGATACTCAGCATTTTCTTTTAAATCTCCATGAGCTCTAGCGTCTGCAATGGCCTGCGAAATATCAGGCCTATCCTTTGTTTTTAATTGACGCAGCTTTTCTACGAGATCTTTTTCTCCTGCTTTTGTTATCGGAATTTTTTCCATAAAGAAATTATATCAAATGAAATAAATTAGTTTATTTCTTGCAAGGAATGATAGATCCAGTGCTTAGAATTTTTGTTCATTGCTTCCAAAATTGCAAAAGCTCCAAAAATTGTAGTGATGCAAAATAATTTATTTTGTAAAGCAGTTCTTCTAATAGACGCAGAATCTTCAATAGATTGTCGTCCCTCAGTAGTGTTGATTAATAAGTTGACCTTATTATTTAATAATTCATCTACTATGTGAGGTCTTCCTTCGTTGACTTTATTAATAAATGAAGACTTGTATCCAAGTTTATTAATTGCTTCAGCGGTTCCTTTGGTAGAAATTAACTCAAAGCCTTGATCTATAAGCAAAGGTATTAAATCTGGAAGGTATTTTTTATCTGATTCTTTAACACTCACAAAGGCTAACCCAGAATCAGGAACAATTTTATTGGCAGCTTTTTGAGCTTTTGCATATGCTTCTCCAAAACTCAAGCCAATTCCCATTACCTCTCCAGTAGATTTCATTTCTGGGCCAAGAATAGGATCGACAGCCGGAAACTTATCAAAAGGTAAGACAGCTTCCTTCACAAAAAAATAATTTTTTGGTAAAGCATTAGAAAAAGAAGTTTCTTGCAGGGACTTACCCACCATAGTTTTGGTAGCCAACTTTACCAAGGACTGGCCCAAGCATTTAGATATAAACGGAACAGTTCTCGAGGCTCTAGGATTTACTTCTATAATAAAAACAGTCATATCTTGAACAGCAAATTGAATATTCATTAATCCAACAACATTGAGCTCAGCAGCAATTTTTTTTGCCTGTTTTTCTATTTCTTCAAGCACTTGTTTTGAAAGACTATATGGCGGCAAAGAACACGCTGAGTCACCAGAATGAATTCCTGCTTGCTCAATATGTTGTAAAATACCTCCAATCTGAATCTCACTTCCATCGGAAATTACATCAACATCAACCTCAATAGCATCTGTTAAATATCCATCTAATAAAATTGGTTTTTTGTCTGAAACCTCAACGGCTTCTTTTAAGTATTTCTCTAGCTCTGTCTTCGTATGAACAAGCTCCATAGCTCTTCCACCTAAAACATATGAGGGTCTTACTACAATTGGAAATCCAATGTCATCTGAAACTTTAATTGCTTCTTCAAGGTTTTTAACAGTACTGTTAGGAGGCTGTTTAAGGTTTAATTGATTCGCAAGAGATTGAAATCTCTCTCTATCCTCTGATCTATCTATGGCATCAACATCAGTTCCAAGAATCTTTACATTGTTTGATAAGAGAGTCTCTGAAAGCTTAAGCGGTGTTTGTCCTCCAAATTGGATTATGACTCCCTCAGGCTGTTCTAAATCAATAATATCTAATACTTTTTCTTCTGTTATTGGCTCAAAATACAATCTATCAGATGTATCATAATCAGTTGAAACTGTTTCAGGATTGCAATTAATCATAATTGATTCAAAGCCCTCTTCTTGAAGAGCAAAGGATGCATGAACACAACAATAATCAAATTCTATACCTTGACCAATCCTGTTTGGACCGCTCCCTAGAACAACAACTTTTTTATTTTTAGTGGGACGAGATTCACATTCACCTTCGTAGGCTGAATACATGTAAGCTGTTTCAGTTGCAAATTCCGCTGCACAAGTGTCTACCCTCTTAAAAGAAGGCATAACTCCAAGTTTTTTCCTTGCCTTTCTTACATCAATAGCATTTGATCTTGTGAGATCAGCAATTCTTTGATCAGCAAATCCTTTTTGTTTAAGATTTAGCATTTTGCTGGAGTCTATATCCTGGAGATGCATATCTTGCAGAATATTTTCTTCATTAATTAAATCTATTATTTGGTGTAAATACCAAAAATCCATTCCAGTTAAGTGATTGATTTCCTCAACACTCCAACCAAGCCTTATTGCATCAGCCACATACAGAATTCTTCTGCAACCAGGAAATGTAAGCTGGTAACGCAAAGCTTCATTTTGATTCATCGTATGATCTAGAATGCTTTCAAAGCCATGCATGTCCTCTTCTAGGCTTTGAAGAGCTTTTTGCAGGGATTCCTGAAACGTTCTTCCGATTCCCATTACTTCTCCGACAGATTTCATTTGAGTGGTGAGTCGATCATCTGCTTGAGGGAATTTCTCAAAAGCAAATTTAGGAATTTTAGTAACGATATAATCAATTGAAGGCTCAAAAGAAGCTGGAGTTAAACCATTGGTTATATCATTTTGAAGTTCATCTAGACTAAACCCAACGGATAAAAGGGCAGCAACCTTTGCAATCGGAAAACCTGTTGCTTTTGAGGCTAAGGCTGAAGAGCGACTTACTCTTGGATTCATCTCAATTACAACCACTCTTCCAGTTTCTGGGCAAATCCCAAATTGAACATTGCTTCCACCAGTTTCAACTCCAATTTCTCTTAAGATCCTGAAAGATTGGTCTCGCAGCACTTGGTATTCTTTATCAGTAAGTGTCTGAGCAGGGGCAATTGTGATTGAGTCTCCAGTGTGAACGCCCATTGGATCAAGATTTTCTATTGAGCAAATTATGATGCAATTATCATTTTTGTCGCGTACTACTTCTAGTTCATATTCTTTCCAACCAAGCAAAGATTCATCAATTAGCAATTCAGTTGTTGGAGATAAATCCAGGCCCTTTTCACATATCTCTTTGAATTCTTGAATATTGTAGGCAACACCTCCACCAGAGCCACCCAATGTAAAAGAAGGACGAATAATGCATGGAAAACCAAGTTTCTCTTGAACAATCAGAGCTTCCTCCATTGAGTGAGCTATGCCAGATCTTGGAGTTTCTATTCCAATCCCTTTCATGGTTTTATCAAATAACTCTCTGTCTTCAGCTTTATCAATTGCTTCTCTTGAAGCCCCAATTAATTCAACATTGTATTTTTTTAAAATACCTTTTTTTGCTAAGGTAAGAGCTGTATTAAGTCCAGTCTGACCCCCCATTGTCGGAAGCAATGCATCAGGGCGTTCTTTTTCTATAATTTTTTCAACTGATTCCCAGTGAATGGGTTCTACATAAGTAGCATCAGCCAACAAAGGATCGGTCATAATTGTGGCTGGGTTAGAGTTGACCAAAATAACTCTGTAGCCCTCTGATTTTAGAGCTTTGCAAGCTTGAGCGCCAGAATAGTCAAATTCGCAAGCTTGCCCTATTATTATTGGACCAGCCCCAATAATGAGTACGGATTGAATATCAGTTCTTTTTGGCATAATCCTCGATCATTGTATTAAATTTAATAAAAAGCTCTTCTAGCTCGTGAGGTCCTGGACTGGCTTCTGGATGACCCTGAAAACTAAATGCAGGTTTATCTTTAAAGGCTATGCCTTGAAGGCTCTGATCAAAAAGTGAGACATGTGTTGGAATAATATTATTGGGAAGGCTAGCTAATTCAACTGCAAAACCATGATTTTGACTTGTGATATATACAGTTTTAGAGGCTAAATCTTGCACAGGATGATTAGCACCATGATGACCAAATTTCATCTTAAAAGTTTTGCATCCACCAGAAAGAGCTAGTAATTGATGGCCTAAACAAATTCCAAAAACTGGCATTTCAATTTCTAGAAGCTGCTGAATTAATTTTATCGCATAGTCACAAGGCTCAGGATCACCAGGACCATTAGATAAAAATACACCGTCAGGACTTAATTTTATTAACTCCTCAAAACTTATTTGAGCATTGACAACTTCTACTTTTCCAACATGCTTTCTTAGCAGTCTTAAAATATTTTTTTTGACTCCGTAATCAATTGCAACAATAAGTTTTTCATCTTTTACATCTTGATAATTTGGCCATGTGCCTTCTTCCCATGAAAAAGAATTTTTTGTTGAAACCTCTTTTGCAAGATCGAGGCCTTCTAAACCACTGAATTGATTTAGAGCATCATTTGCTTCGGATAGCGATTCTTTTCCTCCAGGAGCAATGCATGCCTTAAGTGACCCATGCTCTCTTAATTTTGCAGTAAGTGCTCTGGTATCAATATTTGAAATTCCTATTGTATTTTTTGATAGCAGAAAACTCTCCAGTGATTGATTTGCTCGCCAGTTACTATAATTTTTGGGAAGATCTTTAATAACAATTGCAGAAGCAAAAATATTATCAGACTCATTATCCTCATTATTTATGCCAGTATTACCGATATGGGGATGGGTAAAAGCAATAATTTGTTTAGCATAGGATGGATCAGTAATAATTTCTTGATAACCTGACATTGAGGTATTAAAAACTATCTCGCCAACAGATTGTTGTTTTGATCCAAAGCCGATGCCCTCCATGACAGATCCGTCTTCAAGAACTAGAATCGCTGGAAACAGCATTATTTATTCACCTCAAAAAAGGTAAAAAAGAGAACAGATAATTGCGGAAATTGGGTTTTTAATGAGCTAAAATTGTGCGCTGGCATTAAAAGGGTACTTTATATTGATAAGCCCTCAACGTCTATAAAATTAGAAAAAAAAATGAAGATAAATTTAAAAAATAAGGATCAGGTTGCGCAAATGAGAATTGCTGGGCAATTAGCAGCTGAGGTATTAGAAATGATTACTCCATTTGTTATCCCAGGCGTCAGCACAGAAGAGCTTGATCAGAGATGTCATGACTTCATTGTAAACGAGCAAAATGCAATTCCAGCAAACGTTGGTTACAGTGGCTACAAGAAAACTATTTGCTCAAGTGTTAATCAAGTAATTTGTCATGGCATTCCCTCTGAAAAAAAAATACTCAAAGATGGAGATATTCTTAATATAGATGTCACGGTAATTAGAGATGGATGGCATGGAGATACATCTAAAATGTTCATGATTGGGAAAACACAGCCTCATAATGAAAGACTTGTAAAAGTTACTCAAGAGTGCTTGTATAAAGCAATTGATGTAGTTAAACCTGGTGCTCATTTAGGTGATATAGGAGCAGCGATTCAAGAACATGCGCAAAAAAATCATTACTCAGTTGTAGAAGATTATTGCGGTCATGGAATTGGACAGGTATATCATGAAGATCCTCAAATCCTGCATTATGGCAAAGCTGGTAGGGGTTTAGAAATTCAAGAAGGAATGTGTTTCACTATTGAGCCAATGATAAATCAAGGCTCAAAATATACAAAAATCCTCAGTGACGGCTGGACTGTCGAAACAAAAGATGGAAGAAATTCAGCTCAATGGGAGCACACTCTCGCAGTAACTGCGTCAGGTGTGGAAGTTCTTACCAAGCGAAATGAAGAATTGTTTTGATAGAAACATTAACAAAAAATAATCTTAAGTTTAAGCAAAACTTCCAAGAGATATTTCATAAGCCTGAATTAGTTCAAACTTATCTTATAAAGAGATCAAATGCATTTGATAAAATAATTATCAAAGAGTTTCTTCGCAGAGAGCTTGAAACTGATTTTGCAATAGTGGCTCTTGGTGGCTATGGACGAAAAGAGTTATTCCCCTCCTCCGATATTGATTTATCTATCATCAAATTAAATTCCAAAACAAAAAAGATTGAGGAATTAAAAGACTTTATTGGATGGCTTTGGACGTTAAAGGTAAAGATTGGACATTCTGTGCGAACCATTAAAGATATTGAAAAAATTATAAAAACTGATCTAAAAGAATTTACTTCGCATCTTTCCTGCAGAATCATTTACTGCAAAAAAGATAATCTCAATAGCTTGAATAAAGATTTAAAAAGAATATTGGATAAATGGAATAAATCTAAATTCTTTAAGTCCAAGAGATTAGAACAAAATAAAAGAATGCAATCCTTTGATTCAACCGAATTTAATCTTGAGCCAGATCTAAAAGAGTCGCCGGGATGTTTAAGAGATTATCAAACTGCTTTATGGATTTTAGAACACTGCTTTGCAATAAAGAAATTGCAAGATTGTGAAAAAATAGGTTTGTTCTCTAAGCAAGAAATTGCCAGTGTTAATAAATCCTATGCTCATATCAAAGCCTTAAGATTTATGCTTAATATTCTTAGCAATTCAAATCGCATCGGTTTTGAAAGTCAGCTTTTGTTAGCAAAAAAATCTAGGCTTAGATCTTCTAAAAAATCATCCGCTGTAGAGAAATTTATGCGAATTTTTTTTCTACATGCATCTAACCTATCTGATTTTAATGAATTTGTTTTTCAGGCATATGAAGATCAGCTTTATCTCCTCAAAAGGCCCTTTGGCAAAGATTATTATATTTTTAAAGACCGCTTAGGGATTGCAGAAAACATAGATCTAGCTAAAAGACCCGAATTAATCTTATCTAGTTTTATTGAGGTAGGAAAACATAAAAAAATTAATGGTTTAGATTTTCAATCTATCAAAAAGATAAAAAGGTCTCTATCAAATATTGATTCTAAATATTTTTTACTGCCGAAAGCTGGATCTCAATTTCTTGAAATACTTAAATCAACCACTAATCTATCAACCATACTCAAAAAACTAAAACAATTGGGTTTGATGAGACTGCTTATCCCTGAATTTGGAGAAATTGAAGGTCAAATGCAGTTTGATATGTTCCACATATACACTGTCGATGAGCATACTTTTAAAGTGGTAAGAAATATGAGGCAGATGCAAATAGGTCAAGTTGATCCATCTTTGCATATTGAGCATGAACTTATCAATAAATTACCAAAAATTGAACTTTTGTATCTTGCAGGAATATTTCATGACCTTGGAAAAGGTAAAGGCGGAGATCATTCAGAAATAGGGGTAAAAATTATTGAGAAATTTTGTAAAAGGTTAAATTTTTCAATCCATGACACCGAGCTATTATGTTGGCTGGTTAAAAACCATTTAGTCATGTCATCTATTTCTCAAAAAACAGATGTGCATGATCCTGAAACAATTCTCAATTTCACAAAAAACGTTAATAGTTTGGAAAAACTTAATTATATTTACATGTTAACTATCAATGACATTCGAGGCACAAATCCAAACTTATGGAACTCATGGAAGCATGATTTATTAAAACAGCTTTTTATGTCTTCTAGAAAAGAATTAAATCTTGAGGAAACACAATTTAATAAATCGATTATAGAAGAGCGAAGATCAGCATCTGCAAATACTATTGCCTCTGAAGATCGTAATTTATTAGATGAAGTATGGGATCAATTGCCGGACGCTTATTTTTCTAAGTATCAACTTGAGCAACTCTCTTATCAAGCCAAGCTGATAGTATTAGCTAAAAGACAAACTGCAGTTTTTGTTCGTAGTAGAAAAAATTTAATTGAAATTTTTATTTTTACACCCAATCAATCTGGATTGTTTTTAAAAACAGTTCGAGGCTTTGAAAAACTATCACTGGAAACCATTGATTCTGATATTCATACAACAAATAACGGTCAATTTGCATTGAATACTTTTATTTGCAAGCATAAAATCCTTGGCGGTAATCTAATTCAAAGAGACTTTCAAAATATAGAGCAAAAAATTATTCGTGAGATTTCATCTGGCGAATTTACAAAAGCTATTAAAGTTAAATCTAAAAATAAAAAATTGTTTAAATATCCAACCAGAGTTCATATATCTTCAACCACCAAAAAAGATGCAAGCCTAGTTACTTTGGAAACTCTGGATCAACCAAATCTGCTTTCAAAAGTTGCAAACATATTTTTAAATCAAGGCATTAGCATTGACTCAGCGAGAATCACAACTCTTGGTGAAAAAGTTGAGGATAATTTTAAAGTGATTGATGAAAGAACCAAATCTTGCATTAGTCTGAAGAAGACTAATCAGCTGAAAAATAAATTAAAGAGTCTATAAAATTACAATATAGATAAAGACTGAATATAATAAGCTCATGAATAATCTTCCATTAATTGGTCTTGGCATAGCAACCAAAAGTGAATCAGGTCAAACCTTGGATACTTTTTTTCCATTAATAGTATTTAAGGGTGGTGAGGAGAAATATGATCAGTGCTTTGATGATTGGAATGCTTTAATGAGTGAGGATGTGATTGAAGTTAAAGACCCTCTTTTACTTAATCTGCAGGATGATGATTTGAGCGATTCAATAGATCATCTCAATGATAATCAAGCTCTTATTCTATGTAGAATCTCTGATAATAAATCTATTGAGAACACTGAGGAGGCCTATTTAAAATTGCACTTAATTTCATACAAATATTTTGTGCCCAATTCACTCAATCTTGAAAACCTTTTCGGTCATCTTGTAAATGTTGCCTGGACCAATCAGGGGCCGATTGAGCTTGAGGGGATTGAAAAAAAAATATTATCTGCAAAGAAAAAAAATCAGCTTCTTGAAATCAATTCTATTGATAAATTTCCTTGTTTGACAGATTACATCATTCCACCGGGCGTGCGTATTGCAGATTCAAGCAGGGTCAGATTGGGGGCTTACCTTTCTGAAGGAACAACAGTCATGCACGAAGGGTTTGTTAACTTTAATGCTGGCACCTTGGGTCCTGCGATGATTGAAGGCAGAATCTCTGCGGGTGTTGTGGTTGGTAAAAACTCAGACTTAGGCGGTGGCTGCAGTACTATGGGAACTCTTTCAGGTGGAAATAATATCAAGATATCTGTGGGTGAAAATTGCCTGCTTGGTGCAAATTCAGGTTTAGGAATTCCAATCGGCGATAACTGCATAGTTGAAGCAGGTCTATATGTAACAGGAGGCTCAAAAGTAACTAAATATAATGCGCAAAATGAACCTGAATTAGTTATAAAGGCATCAGAACTTGCAGGACAAGACAACCTACTTTTTATAAGAAACTCGCAAAATGGAGCTATCGAAGCAAAGGTTAATCCTAAATCCATTGAATTAAATGAATCACTCCATAAAAATTAGAATTTATGTCTGCTATAGAACTAGCTCAATCGCTAATTAAAATAAAATCAATTTCTCCCAAAGATGAAGGTTGTTTTGATCTAGTCGAGGCTGAGCTTGCTCCATTGGGTTTTGAAACTAAACGAATACCTGAACTAAATTGTGAAACATTATTAGCTAAATTTGGTAATTCAGGAAAAGTATTTTGCTTCTTAGGACACACAGATATAGTCCCTTCAGGACCAGAGGATGAATGGACTTCGCCCCCTTTTGAGGCAAATATTATTAATGCAGAGCTTATTGGAAGAGGTGCTGCTGACATGAAAGGCAGCGTAGCAGTATTTATTCAATCCGTTAAAAAATTCTTAACTGCTAATCCAAATCCTAGTTTTCAGATTTGGGTCATGCTTACTAGCAATGAGGAAGGCGAGCCAGAAGACGGTAAAATAAATACTTTAATTGATTCATTGACTAGTCAAAATGAATTTATTGATTATTGTTTAGTTGGTGAGGCCAGCTCATCTGAAAGTGTTGGAGATGTTTTAAGGGTTGGAAGAAGAGGATCTTTAAGTGGAAATCTTCGGTTAATTGGTAAACAAGGTCATGTAGCATATCCTCAAAAAGTTCTTAGTCCTATTTTAGAAGCAGGACCAATCATTAATGAACTTAATCAAATTATATGGGACGCAGGGAACGAATTCTTTGATCCAACTTCTTTTCAAATTTCCAATATCGAAGCTGGCACAGGAGCTACAAATGTTGTACCAGGAAGCCTTAAAATGCTTTTTAACTTTAGATTTTCTCCTGAATCAACTGAAGAATCTCTTAGAAAAAGGTTTGTTGAAGTCTTAGAAAAATCTAAATGTGAATTTGAGATTGAGTGGACATTAAACGCACAGCCATATTTGACAACAAAAACTGAATTTTTATCGATTATCCAAGCTGCATTGAAAAAAGTTAACGGCAAGGTGGCTGAAGTTAATAATGGGGGTGGGACATCTGATGGCAGATGGATTTCTCCCACCGGCTCAGAAGTTATTGAGCTTGGGCCAAGAAATAAAACCATACACCAAATTGATGAAAAGATATCTTTAGATGACCTAAAGCAGCTTCAAGAAATCTATCACCAAATACTCGTTGAAACTAACTACAAAGCCAGTTAGTCAAATTTAATCTTTTGCGGTTTTTATAACAAAAGATAAACCAATCAACGCTGCAGCTATTATCAAATAGTACTGAATCATAAATTCAAAGATTGGTGAAATTGTCTCCAATCCTCCATCGAGAGCCTCCCCTCCTAGCAATCCTGCCAGCACTCCACCTATTGCACTTGCTAAGAACCATAGACCAAACATTTGCCCCATGTAACGCTTTGGACCATATCGAGAAAAAGCTGATAAGCCTATTGGTGATAAAGCTAATTCGCCCCACGTTTGGAATAAGTAAGTAAGCAACAACCATTGCATGCCAACGGGAGAGGATTCAATAGCAATATTGACTGCTATGATCATTATAAAAAAGCTCAGTGCCATAAATAAAAGTCCAATAGCAAATTTGAATGGCAATGATGGATCTAGGTTCATCCTTGCTAGTTGAGCCCAAATACCTGCAAAAATAGGAGCGAACAGAACAACAATCACTGGATTTGCAAATTGAAGCCAGCCAACTGGAATCACATAACCGGCTACAGATAAATCTGTATAGTCTCTTGCAAAAATATTTAATGAGCCAGCAGATTGATCAAAACCAGACCAAAAAGCAGCAGCTCCAATAAACAGCAAGAATAATAGAATTAAATTTTTTCTTTCCGCTGCATTAAGTCCAGCAAAGAGAAATAAGTAAATAAAATACAAGCCAGCAATAATAGTGAGAAAATATGCAAATTGTTCAGCAAAGAATCTTGGATCTATAACAAAGAAACCCAACAACCCTGCTCCAATTACTAAAAACATTCCTACAAGAGAAACCTTCAGGTAATTTGTATACTTTAATCGTTTTTCATCAGGCATTTCGTTTGGATGCATTCCAGCGTCACCAAGTAAATGTCGATGCTTAATATATTGGATAACTCCAAAAGTCATTCCGATGCCAGCAGCACCAAAGCCCCAATGCCAACCAATCTTTTCACCCAAATAAGAACAAATTAGAAATCCCAATGTTGATCCAATATTAATGGACATATAAAAAATCGTATAGCCTGAATCCCTTTTATCATCTTGACCCTCATAAAGTTGGCCAACAATTGTAGAGATATTTCCTTTAAGCAGGCCAGTACCGAGCACTACAAAAATTAGTCCTAAGAAAAAAGTCTGTTCAATAGGAATTGCTAAAGTAAAATGTCCCAGCGCAATGATTAAAGCCCCTATCAGAACTGCTTTTTGGTGGCCCAATATATTATCGGCTATCCAGCCTCCGGGAACGACCATGAAATAAACCATCCCAGAATAAATTCCATAAATTGCTTGAGCTTCAACTTGCGACCAGCCTAGTCCTGGATTAAAACCAGTTACAGCTCCTGTCATATATAAAACCAATAAAGCTCGCATCCCATAATAGGACATACGCTCCCACATTTCAGTCAAGAAGAGTGTTCTTAATCCAATTGGGTGCCCAAAAAAAGTATTACTTGTATTCATATTATTTGAGTTATGATCTGAGTAGTTACTATATCAGAATGATGAAAAAAACACTGTACGTTGGACCTTTTCTAAGAATCATAGCTTTTGTCTATGATTTCTTTTTATTGCTCGGGGTATGGTTTTTAGTAGGGTCTATTGCACTATGGCTTAATAACGGAACGATTTTAAATCCAGTTATTGGAATTGCATTGGTGTTAATTAGCGGCTGGGCATTTTTTGCATATTTTTGGACGAAAAGTGGGCAAACTCTTGGCATGCAAGTTTGGAAATTTAAAATTGTTAATTCAGATTCCAATAAAGACCAAATTACGCTGGGTCAAACAATGCTTAGATATTTAGTTAATTGCGGAATATTTGCTCTTTTTGGGATGCCTCTATTTTTAATCTATGCAGACTCTAGGAAACAGGCAGTTAATGATATTCTCTCAAAAACACATCTAGAAAAAATAAATAGTTGACATTTCCAAAGCTAAATCCTTTTAAATTTGCAACTCCCAATACAAATCAAAATAATAATCGGCAAAAGATGTGCAATTAAAACTGGCCACTGATATGTCATAAAGGAGGCCACGCTCAGGTCTTTAAGCAAGTCATAAATTAGGCCAAGTGAAATGCCTATAATTATCTGTCGACCTACTCCCACTGAACGCAAGTTTTCAAACATCAAGCTACCTGCTAAAAAGATTATTGCGATAATCGATAATGGCAACAACATTCTTTTGTAGATCAATGAGTTAATTCTCCAAGTATCATCTAAAGATTTATAAGATCCTTTTAGGCTCAATAAAGATGCTAGAGAAAATGTTTCCAGCTTACTGTCGGAGACCAAAAATGATACGGGAAAATGAAAAGTTTTTTGACCGGATGAATTAGAGAGCTTGAGCTCGCCATTATTTAGCTTGCCCTCATTATAATTTGAAGAGGAAATGATCTTTTGCTGCTCGTTGAATTCTATAATCTGAATTGATTTTGCGTCTGAATTATTCAATCTCTCAAGACCAATTAATTTCTTTTTTGAAATTGCCCATTGAAATACTTCCTCAGATTGCTCCGATTGGTTCAGAGCTTGAGATTTTTTTGATAAATCTAAAAATATGGCCTCATCAATAATAATTAAAAAAAATGAGAGCACGATTGGGCCAATGCCAGATATTAGTACTATTTTTATTGGTGAAAAGCCTACAGATCGCAAAAAAATTAGATTGCCTTGCTGATTAAATATTGTAAGAGCAATCAAAGTACCTATGAGCGTGGAACTCTCGAGGTATTGCATCCCTTTGTGAGGCTGTTCAAGCAAAACAGATTTTAAAATTACATAAAAATCCATGTCCTCATTTATATTTTCAAGCTCCAATACAAGAGTTACTGAAAAATCAAGGAACACCATTACAATCCAAACCAAGGTTGAAATTAGAAAACTTCTTCGGATGAGGTGTTGGGAGTATGTATTAAAAATATTAGCAATCACGAGCTTAGCCATGCTGAGAGTATAAATATTAGAAAAATAATTAGAATTATTCTTATTCTTGAGTAAGAAAATAAGCGATTTAAAGAGACTCTTCCGTCAAGCCAAAAAAGAACAATGCCAAAAAATAAAAACACTCCATGTACCGGCCAAAGCAAATAATAAAAAATATCCCAGTTGGATGAATAGCTTTCTCTGAATGCAACTAAAGCACTTAAATAAAAAATGTAGATTAAAACCCCTGTAACCAAATTGCCTTCCCTACCAGATCTTGGATTTTCTTTGCCAAAAACAAAACTAAGAAGCATCAATGCTAATAGCATAAGTGGAATGCTTGCATTCCACTGATTCTGAATAAAATTAGACTGCTCTTTGTAATCAAGTAACTTAGAGAGCGTAAATGATTGATTATTGTCTTGCCCAACCTCTATTGCATGCTTCAATTCTTTGAAAGATGCGTCTATTTTGTTAGGGCTATTCAAGTTTGGATAGACATAGCCATTCTTAAAATTAAGCATCATTTGACTGCCTTCTTTAAAGATTTCGAGCAAGTCTGCTCTTACAAGAGATAGGGAGAGATCTTGTTGGACAAAAAATGTAACTTCAGTCATCTTATTGCCATCAAATGAATCAAAGTAAAGGTAGGTCTCAGCATTATCAAGATTTACCAATGTCTTCGGTTTCAGCATGGACAGCTGATCTTCGTAGGATTGTTCTGCTATCAAACTTTTAGAAAGTGCTTTTCCATATGGCGCCAAATACACACTTATTAAAAAACAAACTGTAAGGCTAATTAAAAAAAATGGGGTAATGAGCTTCATGATTTTCAAACGAGAAACTCCAGCAGAAAAATATGCATATATTCCGTTAGAGTTGTAAAGTTCTGAAATAACAAGAAGCATGCTTAAAAAAAATGCAAAAGGTATTAACAATGCCAAGAAATCAGGCAGTCGAAGAAAAATAACACTAAAAATAATATTTGGATTGATGCTACCATTTGCAGCTTGCTCAAAATATCCCACTAATCTAGAAGAAAAAATTAGCGCAGTTAAAATAAATAAAATGGCAAAAAAACCTTTAAAAAATTGAGAATTTAAATGAATTGCAAGAATATTCTTTTTATACATGCCTTTAAGTATCTTGATGCATTACAATAAATATCTTATCAGTAATTTTTATCAGGAGTATGGTT
>ERZ802830.949-NODE-949-length-28333-cov-6.39324_pt1 | contig 28333 bp, 31 predicted proteins | sample MGYA00345654_ERZ802830 | MGnify/ENA primary metagenome ERZ802830 (study PRJEB30503, sample SAMEA104212375) | marine metagenome | biome: Westerlies Biome; feature: [SRF] surface water layer (ENVO:00010504) within the epipelagic zone...; material: water...
CCACCAAAGAGTGGGACTGCGACCCAAGAAATTCAATGTCAAAGGATTCCAATTTCACCCCGAGTCCGTCCTCACTCCAATGGGAAAACAACTCCTAGAAAACTGGCTAAACTCCTAACCCATGAAAGCAATTCTCAGTCGATTGATCCAACACGAATACTTGGAAAAAGAAGAAGCCAAGCAGGTACTCGTTAATATTGCTAAAGGGGAATATAAGCCCGCCCAGATTGCCGCTTTCCTCACTGTTTTCATGATGCGTCCTGTCAACGCCAATGAACTGGAAGGCTTTCGTAGTGCGCTTCTCGAACTCTGTCTCCCCATTGACTTGACCGCCTTTGACCCCATTCACTTATGCGGGACAGGAGGCGATGGTAAAGACACCTTCAACATCTCTACCTTAGCCTCTTTTGTTACAGCGGGGGCAGGGGTGCCCGTTGCCAAACACGGCAACTATGGGGTCTCCTCTTCCTGTGGCTCTAGCAATGTAATGGAACATTTGGGCATTCGTTTTTCCAACGAGGAGGCGTTTTTACAGGACTGTATCGAAAAAGCTGGCATCTGTGTGTTGCATGCGCCATTGTTTCACCCTGCCATGAAGAATGTGGCTCCCATCCGAAGAGAATTGGGAGTCAAAACCTTTTTCAATATGTTGGGCCCTATGGTCAACCCTTCCTTTCCCAAGCACCAACTGGTGGGCGTGTTCAATTTGGAATTGGCTCGACTCTATGGCTACCTCTATCAAAATACTGACAAACGCTATACCATCGTTCATGCCTTGGCAGGCTATGACGAGATCGCCCTCACGGGTCCAGCCAAGATCATTCGCAACGTGGAAGAAGCCTTGGTCAACCCCTCAGACTTCGGATTGCAACCCCTAACGGCCCAACAAATAGCTGGAGGTGATAGCGTCCCCGCCGCAGCAAACATCTTCATGGATGTCCTTCAAGGACATGGCAGTCAAGCACAAGAACAAGTGGTCTGCGCCAATGCTGCCCTGGCAATCGCTACTCGACAGGACTGCGAACTGGCCGCTGCCTATGACCAGGCCCATAACAGCCTCAAGAGTGGACAGGCCCTTCACGCTTTTGAAACCCTTCAAAAACTCAGTGCCCAATGAATATCCTAGACCGCATAGTCGTTGATAAAAAAAAGGAAGTGGCGCAACGCAAAAGCCTGTTTCCAACTTCCTACTGGGAGCAATCCCCACTGTTTGAGCGTCCTTGTGAATCCCTTGCTACCCATCTCATAGACAAAGGGATCGGGATTCTGGCAGAACACAAACGCCGCTCACCCTCCAAAGCTGTCATCAATCAATCGGAGAGTGTCACCGATATTGTAAAAGCCTACACTCAGGCTGGGGCCGCAGGGATCTCTGTGTTAACAGACAGCAAATATTTTGGCGGCAGCCTAGACGATCTTGTCCTTGCTCGATCCGTCACCCAACTCCCCCTGTTGCGGAAAGAATTTATCCTCGATGACTACCAATTGGTCGAAGCCAAAGCACATGGAGCAGACGCCATATTGCTCATCGCCTCGGTACTGGATCGCACAGCCATCAAAAGCCTTTCAGAAACCGCCCAAAGTTTGGGGCTCGAAGTTCTGTTGGAAGTACACAACGAAGCCGAATTACAGAAAGCCCTCATGCCCAGTTTGAATCTGTTGGGGGTGAACAATCGCGACTTAAAAGCCTTTGAGGTGCGCTTGGAAACCAGCCAAGAACTGGCTTCACTAATCCCCGATGAATTTGTCAAAGTTTCGGAAAGTGGGATCAATGATCCTCAAGCAGTCCGTGACCTTCGGACCTATGGCTATAGGGGGTTTTTGATTGGAGAGCATTTTATGAGAGCTGAAAACTCCGGTCGCTTCACCCATGAATTCATTCAAGCATGTCAGCAGTGAAACTCAAAGTGTGCGGAATGCGCGAAGCTGACAATATTCAAGCCCTAGGGGCGCTATCTCCCGACTATATGGGTATGATTTTTTGGGAAAATTCGGCCCGGTACGTCACCCGCCCGGTTCCATCCAGCGACTCGATCAAGCGGGTTGGCGTTTTTGTCAACCCTTCAAAAGAAGAAGTGCATGCCGTGGTGGAGAAGCATCACCTCGACCTGCTTCAATTGCACGGCGACGAAACGCCTGAGCTATGCAACGAATACCAAAAAATTCGCCCCGTAATCAAAGCCTTTGCTGTTGGAGCTCATTTTGATTTTCAGTTACTCGCTCCCTATGAAAGTGCTTGCGACTTCTTCCTTTTCGATACCCAAGGCCCCTTGCCAGGGGGCAATGGAGTGGGTTTTGATTGGAACCTTCTGCACCATTATCCTTCCCAAAAACCCTTTTTCCTCAGTGGAGGGATCGGGCCAGATACAGTGGCGGACCTAAAAAAAATAGAAAATACCTCTTTGCCCCTTCACGCTATTGATGTAAACAGTAAATTTGAAACCGAGCCCGGGATTAAAAACATCCCATTGCTCCAGCAATTTAAAATGAAATACGATGCTCTATAATGTTGATGAAAAAGGATACTACGGCGATTTTGGGGGAGCTTACATCCCTGAGATGCTCTATCCCAATGTGGAAGAATTGCGAAACAATTACAAAACACTTACGGCTGCGCCTGAATTTCAAAAAGAATTTCACCAGTTGTTATGCGAGTATGTTGGGCGCCCTACCCCGCTTTACTTCGCCAGCCGATTGTCTGAAAAATACCAGACCAAAATCTATTTAAAAAGAGAAGATCTCTGCCATACTGGGGCCCATAAAGTCAACAATACCATTGGGCAAATTTTGTTGGCCCAAAAATTGGGGAAAAATCGAATTATAGCTGAGACTGGAGCTGGCCAACACGGCGTTGCCACGGCAACCGTTTGTGCTTTGATGGGAATCGAGTGTGTGATCTACATGGGCGCTTTGGACATCCAGCGTCAGGCGCCCAATGTGGCTCGAATGAAAATGCTCGGAGCAGAAGTACGGTCGGCCGAATCGGGGAGCAAAACCTTAAAAGATGCGACCAACGAAGCCATCCGGGATTGGATCAACAACCCGGTAGACACCCACTATATCATCGGATCGGTCGTGGGGCCGCATCCTTATCCCGATATGGTGGCGCGTTTTCAATCGGTCATCAGCCAAGAAACCCAAGCCCAGCTGTTGGAATGTGAAGGCCGCGACTATCCCGATCACGTCATTGCCTGTGTGGGCGGGGGAAGCAATGCCGCTGGACTATACTACCACTATTTGGACAATCCGCGAGTCAATATCATAGCCGTAGAAGCGGCTGGAAAAGGCATAGACAGTGGGGAAAGTGCTGCCACCTCAGCCTTGGGTCGAGAAGGCATCATTCACGGAAGCAAAACCTTGTTAATGCAAACCGACGACGGACAAATCACAGAACCCTATTCCATATCGGCAGGCTTGGATTATCCCGGAGTGGGCCCCATGCACGCCCATCTGTTCCGCTCGCAACGAGCCGAGTTTATCTCCATTCCCGATCAAGAAGCGATGGACTGGGGGCTCACCCTCTCCCAAATGGAAGGAATCATCCCCGCCATTGAAACCGCCCACGCCTTTGCTGTTCTCGATGCACGTGCTTTCAAGCCCGACGAGATCATCGTGTTCAATTGTTCTGGACGAGGCGACAAAGATCTCAACACCTATATCGATTATTTTAAACTCTAATGCACCGAATAGACCAGGCGTTTGCCCAAGACAAAAAACTACTTTCGATATACTTCTCTGCCGGGCACCCCGAGCTGGAAGACACCCTCCCCATCTTGAAAAAACTACAGGATAGTGGCGTGGACATGATCGAAATTGGATTGCCCTTCAGCGATCCCTTGGCCGATGGACCCACCATTCAAGAGAGTGCCACTCGAGCCCTTCGCAATGGAATGACCACCGAAAAACTATTCCAGCAATTGGAAAAAGTACGGGAACACATTCACCTTCCTCTCATCTTAATGGGCTATTTCAATCCCATGATGCAATACGGAATGGACTCTTTTTGCGCCCGTTGTGGAGCCCTTGGTATTGACGGTTTGATTGTTCCCGATTTGCCCGTTCAGGTCTATCACGAACAATACCAATCCCTTTTTGAAAAACACGGCTTATACAATATGTTTCTGATCACCCCCCAAACCACTGAGGAACGCATCCGCTATATCGACCAAGTGTCAAAAGGCTTTATTTATATGGTGAGCAGTGCCAGCGTCACCGGAGCCAAAAATACATTCGGCAACGAGCAAGAAGCCTATTTCAAACGCATTGCCAACATGCAGCTACAAACCCCTCAGATTGTGGGTTTTGGGATCAGCAATAAAACCACTTATATGGCGGCAACCACGCATGCGCGTGGTGCCATTATTGGTTCGGCTTTCATTCGCTTTCTAGAAGAAAAAGGCGTGGAACACATTCCTGAATTTATCAACCAAATCCGCTAACCGATGCAACTATTCGAACTCCAACAACAACTGGAAAACACGCAAGAAGTACTCTTTTATTTTGAAGAGGGCAAAACCGTGGCTCCCCATTTTCATATTACCGAACTCGCCTGGATGGAAAAGTCTTTTTTAGACTGTGGGAATACACTGCGAAAAGAAGGCTATTGGCAGCTACAACTGCATCTTGCTCAAGACTATGACCACCGCCTGTCTCCTTCCCAATTTAGAGGCATTATCCAAAAAGGCTTAGAGCATTGGCCCCATCCCAAGGCCGCTGTCACTGTGGAATACCAAGGGGATACTATCGAAACGTATTTTTTGGAAAACCCCCAAGGAAGATTGATTCTTCAAAAAACACAAACAGCTTGTTTGGCCCCTGAGGCATGCAATTTACCCGAAGAAAAATCTAAAAATACAGGGGCTCAATGCGCTCCCAATAGCGGTTGTTGCTAGGTGACAGCCCCTTGACAGCTACTGCCACTTCCCGCTGTACATCCGTAGCAATGTTGTGAAACACGGATGCTACGCTGTGCTAATTCCGCTGCATCAAAAGTATCGATATGCTGGCTGCGGGTGGCGATTGGTAGGCCCAACATTTGATTGAAATCGCAGTCATACAAATAGCCATCATAGCTCACCGATAGGGTGTTGGTGCACATTACATTGGCAACAGCGGCGGGGTTGAAGGCGTCTACCAAGGCGTGCATATAGTCTTCATAATTCTCCGAAGCCAGGAGGTACTCCAGAAAACGACTGATGGGAAGGTTGGTGAGGGCAAACAGTCGATTGAAAACAATCCCAAAATCTTCTCCGAGGGCTTTTTTAAAATCCTGTTCTAAAGCAGCTTGATCGCCTGGCAAAAAAGCCCCCGAAGGATTGTAGACCAAGTCGAGTTGCAACTCTGTATTGAGTTTGCCATAGCCCAAGGCATTGAGCACCTTTAGGGCGTCAATGGACTGATTGAAGACCCCATCGCCCCGCTGACGGTCGGTTTTTTCTCGTTTATAGTAAGGAAGGGAAGACACCACATGCACCCCCTGTTCCGCAAAAAACTCGGGGAGTTCTCGATAGGTTTTATTGGCACGAAGAATGGTGAGGTTGGATCGCACGATCAAGTCCTGAATGCCCCGTTGCTTGGCTTCCTGCACAAACCAACGGAAGTCGGGATGCATTTCTGGGGCTCCCCCAGTCAAGTCGAGAGTGTGCACGTCAGTCTGTTCCACAATCGCCAAACATTTCTCTAGCGTCGCTCGACTCATTTTCTCTTTACGGTCGGGGCCTGCATCTACATGGCAATGGGCGCACACTTGATTGCACATATAGCCCAAGTTGAGTTGCAGGATTTCTAGCGCTTTCGGTGTCAAAGGAGGAATTCCTCGTTGCTGGAGTTGTTCGGAAAAGGAGGGCAGGGTGCCGTTGGTAAAAACCCCTTCGGACAAAAGGGCCAACTGTGCCTTTGCTGTTGCCAAAGGACTGGATCGAGCCACCAATGATTGCTTCATGCTAGAGGCTTAGTTTGTCGTGAATGCCCATCATTTGTACCCCATGAACCAGGGTCGCTCCACTCTGAATGGCGGCTCCTACGTGCACGGCTTCCATCATTTCTTCTTTAGCGATGCCGCGCTGCAATCCGTCTTGGGTGTAGGCATCGATACAGTAGGGACAATGAACGACATGAGATACGGCCAGAGCAATCAGCGATTTTTCACGAGCAGACAAGGCCCCTTCCTCAAAAACAGACTGGTAGTAATCAAAAAATTTTTTTCCCAATTCGGGGCTCCAATCGGTGATGTTTTTGAACTTGCGAAGGTCTTCGGCTTGGTAATACGAATTCTTTTTCATGTCCTAAAGAAATAAAAATAGTACCACCCCTCAAAGCCGATGGCTTTTTTATTTGAGTTGTTTTTTGAGGTCCGCTATTTTTTTTTGTTCGGCTGCCAGTTGATTGATGCCGCCTTGGCCCAACTGCATTTGCGCAATGTGGAAAAAGTGAATGGGGTATTTCTCCAAAAATTGCAACCGCAAATCACCCTCAAAAAAGTGATGTCGATGCGGATCAAGAACGTATGTGCCCGTCGTCTGCCGGACACCCTGCGCATGGAGATTGATGGCCACTTGGAGACACTCTCGGGTCAAGAGCTGCGCCAGCTCTTTCGCCGTCCGGGCCGTGTGCATTTGATTACCGAGCTCTATTTTGGTGAACTCAAACTCTATTTGGAGAAAGAATACTCCGCCGAATTGGAGGCCGTTGTATCCGAAAAAAAACTACCCGTGACCCTTGCCAACGAAGGAGACTACATCAACGAATACGATTTTGAAACGCCTTCCGTTCCCTTTGCCTATCGCATAGAGCCCTTGAAAAATTTCAACGGCTAAGGGAAGATTTTTGTACTTTAAGCAGCATGGAGATGCTGCTTGTTTTTTGTAAAAACCCTATCCGAGGTGAAGTGAAAACGCGCCTGGCCGCCGACCTAGGTGAAACAGCAACGCTCGCTGTGTATGAAGCCCTTGGGCGTCATACTCGCCACGTGCTCAGAATTTGGGAGGGAGCCGTGGCGGTGTTTCACGCTACTGCCCCCGCTACTCCTAATGCTTGGACTCATCCCGGCTGGTTGCACCAAATACAGCAAGGTGCCGATTTGGGCGCACGGATGGAACAGGCCAGCAGTTGGGCCTTTGCACAAGGCGCCACCAAGGTCTGTTTGATTGGCTCCGACTTGTGGACGCTTCAACCTAGCGATTTGGAACAGGCCTTTGCCGCCCTCGATAGCCGGTCCGTGGTATGGGGACCCGCCTCCGATGGGGGCTACTACCTGCTCGGACTCACCCAGCCCCAACCCGAACTGTTTTACAACCTTCCTTGGAGCCAGCCCGAACTGTTGCAACAAAGCCAAGCCCGACTGCCCAAAGGCACCCGCCAGCATCTCCTGCGCGAACAGAACGACATTGATACCCTGGCCGACCTCCAAGCCCATCCCGATCTCTACAATCACTTCCGCCCCTCGGAGGATAATTCTTAGCAAATCCCACTAAAATATGAATGGATTTTGATAGCTTAGTAGGGCTATGAATACCCTGCAACAACAGATCGATGCCGCTGCTGACTTTGTCCAGCAGCGGGGCATTCCGCCCACCGCACTCGGCATCATTTTAGGAACTGGATTGGGAGCCCTGGCCGATGCTTTGGAAATTCTTCATAGTATTTCCTATAAAGACATTCCTCACTTCCCCGAAGCCACGGTTGAGTCGCACGAAGGGCGTCTTCTCTACGGGCGCTTGGAAGGACAAGACGTGCTGGTGTGTCAAGGGCGCTTCCACCGCTACGAAGCCTATAGCTATTTTCAAATCAGCTTTCCTGTTCGCGTGCTCCACGCCTTGGGGGTGCACCAACTCCTGCTGAGCAATGCCGCTGGCGCCATCAATTTGAACTATGCCAAAGGAGATTTGATGCTCCTTGACGATCATATTTTCCTGCAAGGCGGTTCGCCCCTAGCCGAGCCCGGGGTAGCGGATTTGGGTCCGCGCTTTGTGGACATGAGCCAACCCTACTCCCCTAGCTGGCGAGGGGAATTTAAACGCTTGGCCCAAGCCCAAAATACCCCCCTGCACCAAGGCGTATATGCCGCAGTAGTGGGGCCCCAATTGGAAACCGCTGCCGAATACCGCTACCTCAAAACCATCGGTGCCGATGCGGTGGGAATGTCCACCGTACCCGAAGTGATTGTGGCCCGTCAATTGCAGTTGGAGGTATTGGCCTGTGCCGTCCTCACCGATGTATGTGATCCCGATCAGCTGGCCCCCATAGACCTACCCGATATATTTACCCAAGCCAAGCGTGGTGAAGAGCGACTGCTCGCCCTCTTGCGAAGCTGGCTTCAACAAAAAAACAAATGAGTTATCTAGACACCACCCACGACCTATACAAAGAAGCGGCACTCACCCCCGATGTGGGGCTTTGCTGCACTACCACACCCATTTGGCAGTTCCCCGGACTCCATATTCCCACCCGCATGCAGGAGATGAACTACGGCTGTGGGAGTACCGTGCACCCGCGCGACTTGGTCAACAATCCCCACATCCTCTATGTGGGTGTGGGCGGCGGCATGGAGCTGCTCCAGTTTGCCTATTTCTCTCGACAAAAAAATGGAGTGATTGGCGTGGATGTAGTGGATGAAATGCTGGCGGCCAGTCGTGAAAATTGCCAACAAGCCGCCGAGCAGAACGATTGGTTTGACCCATCCTTTATCACCCTTAAAAAAGGAGATGCGCTCGATCTTCCTGTTGCCGACAACAGCGTGGATGTGGCTGCTCAAAATTGCCTCTTCAATATCTTCAAACAAGAAGAACTGAAGCAGGCCCTTCAAGAAATGTATCGAGTGCTTAAACCCCACGGGCGATTGGTGATGAGCGACCCCACTTGCGAACAACCGATGAACGAAAGCCTTCGCAACGATGAGCGCCTGCGGGCCTTGTGCCTCTCTGGATCCCTTGCTTTGAATGACTACCTTCAAATGCTTGTGGAGGTGGGCTTTGGCACCCTTGAAGTGCGTGCCCGACGTCCTTATCGTATTTTGGATCCCACCCACTACCCCACCGACGAGCGAATCTATATTGAAAGCGTTGAAGTCTGCGCCATCAAAGACCCCATGCCCGCCGATGGCCCCTGTATCTTCACTGGAAAAAATGCCATTTATTTTGGGAAAGAAGACTACTTCGACGACCAAAAAGGGCATGTTCTCCTACAAAATCAGCCGCTGGCCGTGTGCGACAAAACCGCTGGGAACCTAGCGGCCTTGGGTCGTGAGGATCTGTTTATTTCCGAAGCAACTTTTCATTACGATGGGGGCGGTTGCTGCTAGAACATTCGCCCTAGTGCTTTGCACCTTTCTGGGCACGAGTTCCGCCCTGGGGCAAGGCAAAAGCCGGCACGACCTCTGGGAAAACCAACTCCAACGCTTTGTCTCCCCCGACGGAAAAGTAAATTACTCTGCTTGGGCACAAGACCGTGAGGGCTTGGACAATTACATTGGTTTGCTGGCCCAAAATCCGCCGCAAGCCCAGTGGCCCAAAAACGACTTATTGGCCTTCTGGATCAATGCCTACAACGCCCTCACGGTGCAATTGGTTCTGGATCACTACCCCATAGAAAGCATCAAAGACATCCCCAGCCGCTGGTCGATCCCCGTATTTACCTCTGGGGGGAAAACCTATTCACTGAACGACATCGAACACAAAATCTTGCGGAAACAGAACGAAAAACGGATTCACTTCGCAATCAATTGCGCCTCCGTTTCCTGCCCAAACCTCTACCGTTCGGCTTTTAAAGGGGCTCAATTGGAATACCAACTGGAGGCCGTTACGCGAGCTTTTTTTCAAAATCCCTCTAAAAATAGTTTTGAAGCGAATAGCATTCGCCTGTCTAAAATTCTGCTTTGGTTCACTTTCGATTTTGGTTTTAAAAAAGAAAAGTTGGCTTTTATCGCTCGCTACAGCCCCATTCCACTTGATGATAAGGTGAGTCTTCGCTATCTGCCCTATGACTGGTCGCTCAACGAATAGCCCTCAGCTGTCGATTGTCATTCCCATGTACAATGAGCGGGAGGTGTTGCCAAAATTACTGGCACAGCTTCCAAACAAGGAAGCTTGGGAAGTGCTTGTGGTGGACGGGCAAAGCACCGACGGCAGCTGGGACTGGCTTCAGCAACAAAAAAAAGTGACCGCCTTGCAAAGCCCACGAGGACGCGCCCTCCAGCAAAATCGAGGAGCCAAAGCGGCTCAAGGAATCCATCTTTTATTCTTGCATGTCGATAGTGTGGTCTCCGATACCGCCTGGAAACAACTGGAAGTGGCTCTGGAAGCCGGTGTACCGCTGGCTTGTTTTCGCCTTGCCTTTGACCACAGTCACCCCCTTTTTCGCTTGGCGGCCTATGGGAGCCGCTGGTCGCACTTATTGTTTCGAGGCGGCGATCAAGGCTTGGTGGTCTCCAGCGATTTGTTGGCCGCCGTAGGTGGCTTTGATGAGCGCTACACCGTCTGTGAAGACTTAGATTTGTTTGGCCGTCTGATGAAAAAGGAGCAATTAAAGGTGTTTTCTGGTTCCATCACCACCTCTAGCCGACGCTTCCTATCGCAGGGTATTGGAGCAACCTTTTTTCATTTTCGTGTCATCCATTTCCTACATTACTGCGGAGTCGGGCCCCGATTGTTAGACCGGTATTACCGTTATTGGCTGTTGCCCAAATCATTCAGTAAGCAGATAGTAGGGGGTGAAAATGATAAGGTAGATCAAAGCACAAAAAATAGCATAGATAAGTAGGTAAAGCGTTCCCGAAAACCAATCAAATTCATTTAAGTCGAATTTTTTTAAAAAATAAATTAAAAGGATAAAACAAGCCGCCAGAAAACCAATGAATAGGAAGATATACATGTTAATAAAATTTGGGTTACCTCAAGGTAAGGAAAGGGAGGCTCCATCCAAAAAAAACTACCTTTAATCACCGATGGTAGATCAAGCAGCTTTAGTTATAGTAGGCAATGGAATAGCAGGGACCACCCTTGCCCGGCAGGTTCGAAAATCCAGTGGGCGACCCATCACCATTGTCTCGGAAGAACATCCCTATTTTTTCTCTCGAACGGCCTTGATGTATGTCTATATGGGGCACATGCCCTTTGAGCAACTCGAGCCCTATGAGCGGTCTTTTTGGGAGGGAAATGCCATTACTTGCTTGCAAGATCGCGTTATCGGCTTCGATGCAGAACAAAAACAACTATTTCTCAGCCAAGGCGAACCGCTTGCCTACAGTGATCTGGTATGGGCCGTTGGGTCTCAACCCAATCGTATGGGTTGGCCTGGAGAGCGTGCTCGTCGGGTGCAAGGACTCTATCACAAGCAAGACTTGGATCAGCTGGAAGCCTGGTCGCCCGAAATAGACCAAGCCGTGATTGTAGGTGGCGGATTGATTGGAATCGAACTGGCGGAAATGCTCCACAGCCGCGGGAAAAAAGTAACTTTTCTGGTGCGAGAGGATTCCTTTTGGAATACTGTATTACCCTCTGAAGATTCGGCCATGCTCAACCAACACATACTAAATCACGGGATAGACTTGCGCTTGGGAACAGAACTGGAACGGATTGAAACCGATGCCGATGGGAATGCCATTGGGGTGATCACCACAGCCGGAGAAGCGATTTCTTGCCAATATGTTGGCCTTACCGTAGGGGTGCGCCCCAACATTGATTTTCTAAAAGAGACCGCCCTGAAAACCGATCGTGGGTTGCTGGTGAATCGCTATTTGGAGACCAACCTTCCGCAGGTGTATGCCTTGGGAGATTGTGCACAACAACAAGAACCCCTTCCCGGACGTGGGGCTGTTGAAGCGGTGTGGTATACGGGACGTATGATGGGAGAGACGCTTGCCCAAACCCTTTGTGGGCAACCCACAGCGTATCAACCGGGTCCTTGGTTCAACTCGGCCAAATTTTTTGATATTGAGTACCAAACCTATGGGCAAGTGAGTGCCCAACCGAATCCCTCCCATGAAATGCAGTGGCACTGGCAACATCCCAGTGAAAACCGACTGCTGCGATTCGCATACGATCCAACAACACAGCATCTGTTGGGGGTGAATAGCTTTGGCATGCGCCTACGACATGAGGTGTTGCACCACTGGCTGCAAGAGGGAATCGCTATCGAAGCCGCAGTAGCCCAATTCGCAATGGCCCAGTTCGATCCCGAATTCACTCGAAATGACCTGCCTGAAATTCAAAGGGTTTTTCAACCGCAAAACAGTCACTGATGTCTTTTCTTTTTAACTTCCAAATCAAACATTTTTTTAGCGCCTTAGGATGGCTTGGTTTGCTGCTCCTATTCGTTCCGCTGTCTTTTTCAATAACCGCATCCATCGATGCTCTATGGCTTTCTCTCGGGCTGATGAGCCTGGGGGTGATTGGCTACAGCTGGACAGAATACCGCAATCAACTGCCTGGGATTAAAAACAATGGCGTGTTTACTAAAAGTGTGAGTGCCCGGGGCCTCTGGGGCTGGGGGGTAGGACTGCTGCTCACCGCATTTTATATCGCCATTTATTTCTATCCCGAAATCTTGGGCTATCGCAGCGATGGGAACAATGTGGGTGTGGTTGCCTTATTCGATCCTTTGAGTCGAGGACTCAACGGAAATCCTGCCACACAATGGTTTCTTTACGGGACGCTATACACGCTCGCCATCCTTCTTTTTGGTGTTAAATTTCTTCTGAAATATCGACACAGTCGCTACCAAACCTTTCGCACTTTAACAGCCATGTTTTTCCAATTGGGGTTTGCTTTTCTGCTACCGGAGCTGCTGACCCTGCTCCATCCCGACATTCCCTATTTCGCAAAAGATTTTAAGAATATGTGGCCCTTGAATTATTATTTTTTCGAGGAATGGCATTTAGAAGGGATGCTCAACGGAGGTAAATTGGGGGCATTCACCCTAGGCACTGGCTTGGTGCTGATTTTTGTTATTTCTCCCCTGCTCACCTACCGTTATGGGAAACGCTGGTATTGCTCTTGGGTGTGCGGTTGTGGCGCCCTGGCCGAAACGGCTGGAGATCCCTTCCGACAATTGTCGAGTAAAAAAATGAGTGTGTGGAAATTGGAACGTTGGATGGTTCACGGGGTATTGGTCTTTGTCACCCTCACCACCTTGGCTGTTCTATGGACGCTCTTGGGGTCTCCCAAAAATCCAACGGGGATCAGCCAGTGGGCTTTTAGTGTGGGCGCTATCCTTTTTTTCAGCGTGGTATTGGGCGCTATTTGGTTCTGGAAACGTCAGGAGCTGGATGCCGATGCCCGCTATGCCCTAGTGGGCATCGGCCTGATTCTTCTTGGTATTTTCTGTTTTCAAGCCTTTTCCAACAACAACAACTTGCTTGGAATTTCCAGCTATACGGTCCGCAAATGGTATGGCTTTGGCGTGGGAGCCGTTTTTTCGGGGGTTCTTGGGGTGGGATTCTATCCGCTCTTGGGGAGTCGTGTCTGGTGTCGATTTGGATGTCCTATGGCCGCAATCCTCGGCTTGCAACAACGCCTGCTTTCTCGCTTTAGAATCACCACCAACGGAGGGCAGTGTATTTCCTGTGGCAACTGCTCTACCTATTGTGAAATGGGTATTGACGTTCGTAGCTACGCCCAAAAAGGACAAAACATTGTTCGTTCTTCCTGTGTGGGTTGTGGCATCTGTTCCGAAGTCTGCCCCCGAGGTGTACTCAAGCTCGAAAATGGCGCAGTAGAAAAACGAACTGAACGCCCCGACTATCCTTTGGGGAATTTAATGGATCGATTGAATGACTAACAAAATGTTGATGGCTGTAGTGATTCCTGCTTTTAATGAGGAACGCTCGATTGGAAAAGTCTTGGCCGACATTCCTGCCTCAGTCACTCGCGTGGTGGTGGCCGACAATGCCTCTACAGATCGAACGGCAGAAGAAGCCAGAAAAGGTGGTGCCTGGGTGGTGCATGAAAGCCGGAAGGGCTATGGCTTTGCCTGTTTGAAGGCACTGGAATCCCTTGCGCAAGACCCGCCTGCAATTGTTGTTTTTTTGGATGGAGATTATTCAGACTACCCTGAAGAACTCCCCCTATTGACCCAACCTATCGCTTCGGGAGCGGTGGATTTTGTTGTGGGAGCTAGACGGGTAGCAGGCCGCGAAAAAGGGGCGCTTACTCCGCAACAGATCTTTGGCAATGCCTTGGCTTGTACCCTGATGCGTTGGTTATACGGAGGACAATTTACAGACTTAGGTCCCTTCCGCGCCATACGCTGGGATCGGCTGCAAGAACTAGAGATGGAAGACAAGACCTATGGCTGGACAGTGGAAATGCAATTGAAAGTATTGCGGCATCAAATTCCCTATCGGGAAGTGCCCGTGCGCTACAAAAAACGCATTGGGCAATCGAAAGTATCTGGTACGGTGAAAGGGACTATATTAGCGGGCGTGAAGATCATCGGTTGGATCATTAAGTATTACTTTTAGAAGGTTATGGATTGGAATAGTATCAGCTTGGGCCTTGCCTGGATTGTCATTTTTCTTTATACCCTTGCCCTCGTCGTGGTGTTTGTTTTCAGCGCCACCCAAGCCTATCTCGCTTGGAAATATACGCATTCAAAAAAATACAAGCCCGAAGCGCCTCAATGGAAATTCAACGGCACGGACTCCTTTCCAGCGGTAACCATTCAGTTGCCTATCTTCAACGAACTTTATGTTATAAAACGTTTATTGACCGCAATCACCGCATTGGAATACCCAAAAGAGCTCTTGGAAATTCAAGTCCTCGACGATTCCACAGACGAGTCTGTGGCCCTCACCGCCCAATTGGTTGCAGCCTATCAAAACCAAGGCTTTACCATAGAACACCTTCGAAGAAAAGAACGTACTGGTTTTAAAGCAGGGGCTCTCAAAGCTGGACTCACCTCAGCCAAAGGAACACTCATCGCTATCTTCGATGCAGACTTCATTCCCCCAAAAGATTGGCTACTGAGAACAGTGCCGTATTTTAAAGATGAAAAAATTGGAGTGGTGCAAACACGATGGGGACATTTGAATACGAATTATTCCCTCTTAACCAAAGTGCAAGCCTTTGCCTTAGATGCCCATTTTACCCTGGAGCAAACAGGACGAAACTCTCAAGGCCATTTTATCAATTTCAATGGCACAGCTGGAATATGGCGCAAAGCCTGTATTCTGGATGCTGGGAATTGGGAAGGGGACACACTCACGGAAGACTTGGATTTGAGCTATCGTGCGCAGCTCAAACAATGGAAATTCAAATACCTAGAAGAAATAGAAACACCCGCAGAACTTCCAGTGACAATCAGTGCCGTTCGGTCTCAACAATTTCGATGGAATAAAGGCGGAGCCGAAAATTTTCAGAAAATGATTCGAAAGGTCTGGACTCATCCCCAACTCTCCCTAGCGACGAAGTTTCATGCAAGCATTCACTTACTTAGTAGCAGCATGTTCTTAGGGGTTCTGAGCTTGGCACTTCTCAGTGTTCCCATGCTCTACATTAAAAGTTATTGGATCGGATTCGCTTGGTATTTCAACCTGAGTGCATTGTTTTTTGTTTCTACCTTGTTCTTTTTTATAGGGTATTGGCCCATGTACCAAGAGCGATATCGGAGCGGATGGAAAGGTTTTGTCAATTACCTGCCTCGCTTCGCCCTGTTTTACACTCTAGCAATGGGCTTTTCGTTACACAATACCCGGGCAATTATGGAGGGGCACATGGGTAAAAAATCCCCTTTTGTACGAACTCCCAAATTCAATATTAAAACCGTTTCGGACTCTTGGAAAAACAACAAATATCTGCCCACCAAGCTGTCTGTAAATGTATTGTGGGAAGCTGTATTGGCTCTGTATTTTTTGTTTGGTATTTACAGCGCATTTCATTTAGGAGTTGCTGGGGAATGGGGACTACTCCCTTTTCACTGTTTGCTTTTTATAGGATTCAGTTTTATCGTTTTTCAATCTTTCCGTGATCGGCACTAAACGCATTCGCAATACCTTGTGGCCGATGCTCGGCCTGTTTCTAAGCGCTGGAGCTTATTTCAGTTTGGCACAGCTGAGTGACCGCTCCGACTTTGTTTCTTTGATGGGATATAGCACCCTGGCTTTTCTAGGATACTATTGTTTGCTTCGTCAGTCGCTTCCCTTTATCGTCTTGGTGGTATTGGGAATGGGGTTTCGTTTTTTTTTCTGGAACAGTACCCCCATCCTTTCACAAGATTTCTATCGTTTTCTTTGGGACGGCCAGTTGCAAGTACTGGGGATGAACCCCTATGCGAATAGGCCCAATGCACTGATTGGGGAATTGAACTTTCCTCTGTTTCAGCTGCTTTTTGAAGGCATGGGTGGGCTTAGTCAGCAACACTACTCCAACTACCCCCCTGCGAGTCAGTGGCTATTTTGGGCTTCCGCCCTGTGGGGAGGGTCTTCCCTGATGTCCCAACTCGCCGTACTTCGAAGCTTTCTTATGCTTGGCGATCTTGTCGCCCTTTTGGGGCTACGGAAAATATTACGCCACTATCGGCAGCCCCAAAGCTTGGCCTTTTTGTATTTCTTAAACCCTTTGTTGCTCCTTGAAGGGGTGGGTAGTTTGCATGGGGAAGGTATAATGATGGCGGCAGTGGCTTGGGGAATATGGTTCTATCTGCAAAAAAATTGGACTGTAAGCGGAGGGTTATTTGCCCTAGCGGTGGCGCTAAAATTACTTCCCCTCCTCTGGCTGCCTCTTCTTCTGCGTCCCCTGCTATGGAAGCAACGTGCTCTCTTGGTAGGCTATGGTATCTTCTTTAGCTTGCTCTTTTGGTTGCCCTACATCACTATTGAAGAAATGAACCATTTTTTGGATAGTGTGGGCCTCTGGTTTTCTGCTTTTGAATTCAATGCCAGCTTGTATTATCTCATCCGAGAAGTAGGGTATTTGTATAAAGGGTATAATATCATTTACACAGTAGGGAAAATTACGCCTTGGTTTTTGGTTGGGATGGTTATTCTGTTTACGCTTTGGCCCAAACGCAATGCATCCGATCATCTATGGCGCCGAGCTATGGGCTTACTTGCCATTTATTTGGCGATTGCGACCACCGTGCATCCATGGTACTTAATCCAATTGGTTTTTTTGAGTGTTTTGACTCCCTATCGTTATGCCTTGGTTTGGTCCTTCACCGTACTGTTGAGTTATGTCGCCTATCGTACCGAATCGGTGGTGGAGCCTCCTTGGCTGGTGTGGGTAGAATACCTTCCCGTCTGTGCCCTACTCTTTGCTGAAACACTATTCAAAAAACGCTTTACAGCATCTTCAATCGATTGACCTCTTGTTCACTTAGGTGTCGCCAGCGCCCTCTGGGTAAGTCTTTTTTGGTCAATCCCCCCCAGATTACGCGGTCCAATTGTTGGACTTTATATCCCAATTGTTCGATAATTTTACGGAGCCCACTTGGACTTAAATTGATGACTTCTATCCCCAATTCTCTTTTGGTTTTGCCTTGCACATAGGCCAGTTTGGATAGGGTGTGCGTTTCTCCATAGAGAGTGTGCTGTCCCTGAAGTTTTTTGAAATCTGCGGCGGTGAGGGGTTTGTCCAAAACAATTTGGTATAGCATCTCAACCCCTTGCTTAGAATGGTTGATTTTGGCTCGAAGTTGGCTGTCATTGGTAAAGAATAAAAGACCTGTCATAGGACGTCCCATGTCTCCCATAGGGGGGACTTTGAAGGGGGCCGCTGTTTGAATTAATTCCTGAACCGATTTTTTGACAGCACCTCCCTGGGCCGTAGCTACAAAACCTTTTGGTTTGTTCATAAGCAAGTAAACGGGTTTTTGTCCTAGAATCCGACGCCCGTCGTAGCGAACCTCATCCTTGACTTGAACTTTATATCCCATTTCCACAATCACTTTCCCATTGACCTGAACCATTCCCATCGCAATGAGGTCGTCTGCTTCACGGCGGGAACATATACCCGCATTGGCCAACAATTTATTTAAACGAGTTCCTTCCTTTTTTTTTGAGTCTGAGGGCACTGAATCCTTAGAACGGGGCGTGAATTTTTTAGTCGGTTTTTTGGGTCTCATTTGTTAATCCAATAGATGCTTAAGACGCCCAAAAAAATAATAGCTTTTATGGCGTTGTGCAGCCAAAGATACCACTTTTGAGTGGAGCGAAACCATAAAAAAAAGAGCAGCACCCACAGGATCGGATAGGAATAATAGAAGTAGTATTGGAGTTTGCCCAAGGGTTCTTGTAAAAGAAAAAATAAAGGAAAAACCGCCAGAACAATTAGCAGACTTATGATGGCTTTGGTTGGGCGCTGCCCGAATACAATGGGAAGGGTTTGGTAGCGCTGGGCAAAGTCGCCCTTGAAATTTTCCAAGTCTTTGATCAAATCACGGCAGAGCAAAAGCAAATAAAAATAAGAGGCGTAGCCATAGAGCACGGTGTCTTGATTGTTATAATGAAGGGTAATTACATAGAAGGGTAATAAAATCAAAAAGGCGGCGGCCCAATTACTTATCCAATACAGCCGTTTTAGAAAAAGGCTGTAGGCATAAATAGCTAGGCTATAGGCACCAAAAAAAAGAACTGCTTTAAAAGAAACAGAAGCTGCTACAATGACAGCAGACAGGTTGAGTAAAAAAAATAAAACAAGCTGCTCTTGTTGGGACAGCAGATGGCGCAACAGATATTTTTTAGGCCGGTTGATTTGGTCTTTGGCTGCATCAAAAAAATTATTGATGATGTAACCGGCGGAAGCCACCAAACAAGACGCCAAAACCAAACAGAACAACTTGAAATCGAAAACGACTTCAGTGAGGGTCAATTTGGGTGCGACGATATAATGAGCAATTAGGTATTGTGTGAGGGCAAGTACAACAATGTTATCCCCGCGAATAAGGCTTAATACTCCAAAGAGTTTAATCCAAAAACGCTGTTGCAGGCGCTGGGCCGTCATGACTTAAAAATTATAGACGACTTGCAGTGTGTAGTCCTTTAATTCCGCTTTTGCTTTCTCAAAGTCCTCAGTGAACCCGAGAATATATCCTCCTCCACCCGAACCACAGAGCTTGAGATAATAGCTATTGGTATCAATTCCCTGCTGCCACAGACTCACAAATTGCTGGGGAATCATTGGACTAAAGTTCTGAAGGACCAATGCAGATAATTGTTTTACTTCACGGTATAGACTTTTAAAGTTTCCTTTAAGAAAAGCATCCACACAGTTATCTGTGTATTTGATAAATTGCTCTTTCATCATTCGACTAAAGCGTTCCTGCTTCATGTTTTCCATAAAAATTTCAACCATGGGAGCAGTCTCTCCTGTTTGTCCACTGTCCAATAAAAATACGGCGCCTTTGCCTTCTGGGTTCTGTGAAGGCAGGCCTGTGGTTTGGATTTGTTGGGAAGAAGAAATGAGTATGGGAATGCTCAAATAACTATTTAAAGGGTCTAGACCCGACGATTTGCCGTGGAAAAAGGATTCCATCGCAGCAAAAATGACTTTGAGGTGCTGAAGTTTTTCAGGGGTTAAATTTTCTAAAACAGTAATTCGATTGATCGCATATTGCTCATAGATGGAAGCTACAAGAGCCCCACTGCTTCCCACGCCATAGCCTTGGGGAATGCTGCTTTCAAAAATCATTTTTTGATTGAGGTCGGCTTCAAATCGATCCCAGTCAAATTGCACCAAATCGCTATGCATCTGCTTTAAATAGTCGGCAAAAGCGAGTAATTGCTGGTGCGATTCCAATTGAGCAGTAGTGAGCGAATCGGGTATTTGCAAGCCGCCTTTATAATGGTTGTAGGGAATAGAAAGGCCTTTGGAATTTTTTATAATTCCGTACTCTCCAAAGAGTAAAATTTTAGCATAAAATAACGGACCTTTCATAGCAATTGCAAGTTACAGTTTTTTTGCCCCCCAGCCAACGCTGTCCTTCAAGCACTCTCTGTCTTGACAGTACTCTAGAAGTTGCTCTGAAATAAAAACATCCACCGCTGTTTGATGCTGCTTGGGATAGAGCAGATGAACATTCGCTCCTGCATCGAGAGTGAAACACAAGGGGATTTTGGTTTCGGCTCGAAACGCCCAGATGACTTCGATAATGTGCAAGGTGTTGGGCCGCATCAGTATGTAATAGGGATGGGAGCTTTGCATCATGGCGTGAAGAGTGAGTGCTTCAGACTCAACAATTTGAATAAAAGCCTCCAAATCTTCAGCTTCCATTGCAGTAGCTAGAGCTAGCGTGTTGGTGCGCGCTTGGTCGAAGCGTGCTTCGGCAAAAGGATGTCCTTTCATCAGGCCGTGCCCAAGAGTGCTACTTACTTTTTTTTGTCCTTTATCGACCAGTAGAATGCAATCTTGGTAATCCAAAAAAACAGCTGGTAATTTGTGGCCAAAAGGGATGGCAAATTCGTTGGAACTTCCAGTAAAGGCCGGGTGTTCTCCCCAGAGCATCATTGGCCCTTGAAGACTCCGTGCGGCACTGCCCGATCCCAAACGGGCTAAGAAAGAGCGTTTTTGCTCCCAATAGGAAGGATCGCTATCGGGAAAACAACTTTGCTCGATACTTACTAGGGCAGCAGCTAGCGCCGCATAGGCCGAAGCAGAGCTTGCTATTCCACTACTGTGGGGAAAGGAATTGGAACTGGAAATCGTCAGATCAAGCCGCTTCAAAAAAGGCTGGTAGGGAAGGATTCGTTCAAAAAAAACCTTGAGTTTGGGATGAAAATCAGTACGAGTCTCCCCTTCAAATAGGAATTGAAAGGAAACGCCAGGGGTCTTTTTATCGGCCGGTTTGTAGGATATTTCTGTAGTGGTTACACTCGTTTGAAGTGTAAAGCTCAAAGAGGGGTTCTTGGGCAACTGAAGACCATACTTTCCCCAATATTTGACCAAAGCGATGTTGCTAGGGGCTTGCCAGCATTGCTTTCCCTGGGGAAGGTTTTCCATTGGAGAACACTCAAACGAAGAATTCATTTTACAAAGATATCGTTTTGCAAATTGATTTAGCCCCCCTGTTCTTATTTGGCCCTTATTGTTTTATTTTTTGTAATTTAACACTACTCTAAATCTTATTTCTTATGATCACAAAACAAACTTTATTAGCCACCTTTATGGGTGGTCTTACCCTGTTTTTCCTGGGTTGGATTTTTTACGACATGATCGCGGGAGAATTCTTTACGAACGATGCCCTAACTCCAGTCCCAATGCGAATGGATATGGCTGCTATAGCCCTAGGCTGTTTGGTAGAAGCCTTTGTTATGACACACCTCTTTCTCCGGTGGACAACGAATGACAACAGTGTATTTTCAGGCTTTAAGTTCGGTGCTTGGTTAGGGGTCTTTATGGGACTCGGCGTGGGAATCGTAACCTATGGCACTATGGAAATGCATTCCTTAAATGCACACCTACTGGATGCCCTCTGGAGTATTGTTTTCTACGGCTTGGCTGGTGTAGTTATTGCATGGAGTACTCAATTGATGCAAAATTCAACCCCTACAGAAAACTAAGGTTTTAATGTTTGATTGATACGCTCCGGGAAGTCGGTAATGATCCCTTCGACTCGGAGCGTTTTCATGCGCTCAATATCTTCAGAGGTATTGACCGTCCAGGGATAGATTTCAAACCCTGATTGGTGAATTTTCTTAACTACCTCGGGCGTTAGCGTTTCAAAATCGGGATTGATAGCAAAAGCACTAAGTTGCAGGCCAATAGGAATGGCATCTAAAGGGTCGTCTTCTGTAAGTATGGCTATTGGAACTTCTTTATTGACCTTATAAAAGAGTTTAAGTTCGTCCCAATCGAAACTGGAAATAAAAATACGGTCCGGCTTCCACTGACTTCCTTCTCGGTCGAAATAGTGGGTGATCAATTCGTGAGTAAGCAAGGCCGTTTGGTTTCCTTTGAGCTCGATATTGAGCATTACTTCTCCGTTGACCAGCTGGAGGACTTCTTCTAGGGTAGGAATCTGATATCCTCCCAAAACACTTACTTTTCTAAGACTGTCTAAAGAAAAACTTTCAATCAATCCCTTACTATTGGTCAAGGTATCTAGCGTCTGGTCATGGAATACGACCAGTTCACCCGTAAAACAACGAAAAATATCTATTTCGATTCCGTCCACTCCAAGATTTAAGGCTTTTTGAATTGAAGGCAAGGTATTTTCAGCGACATGCCCTCTAGCACCTCGGTGCCCTATGATTAGCGGAGTGTGGCTATCGCTACAATGGCTCATAGTCAAAAATAGTACGATACCAATCAGGGTAGATTGTCTCATAACTCTTAGGGTTTTATGGTTGTGATGAAACAGGCAGTTTCTTATTGGACAATATCCAATACTCCCAAGGTTTCATGTCATATTGATAGGGAGTTGCAAGGTTTTTAACTTTGTTATCTGGGTAGCGATGGAAGGAGGCGTCATAGGGCATGGTGTACTGCGCGTGGGTGTCTTTGAGGTTAACGATGAAGAGAAGTGTATCCTTATTTTTTGTTCGTTCCATTACCAAGACATCATTCTCTGAAGATTTCTGATAGGCTGTTCGCTGGGTTGGAATGAATCGAACCTCCCCTTGAACATTCCCCGCAGAGAGAACAGCAAGATTGTTTTTAAGTTCGCCCAAACCCTTTAATAATTGCATTGTTTTACCAGCAACTTTGGGAAAGCTGTCTTTTTCAAAAAACAGTAATCGTTTGTCGAGATCGTATTCCTGACCGGAATATATGAGTGGCATTCCAGGGCTCATATACTGAAGTGCGATTATTGCGTGGGCTGCCTCTCCATAGCTTTCTCGGAGGGTACCATTCCAAGAGTTTTCGTCGTGATTGCTAACAAAGTTGACCACGATATTGTCATTCCCATAGACTTGTTGAATCCCTTGAATGTGTTCTACCCAAGCCTGCATTGATTTTTTTCCTTGTGCAATTTCTTTGCTCAGAGAATGTCCAGGCCAGTCGTAAGACGCATCAAATTTACTGACCAATTCAATACCGCCGATGTGATTGACATCCGTTTCGGCCAATAAAAAAAGAGGTTTGATTTCCTTAAGAGCAGCAAAAGTAATATCGTAGAATTCCTGAGGAACAGCATAGGCCTGATCGATTCGGTATCCGTCAACGTTGCACTCACGGACCCAATAGAGCATTGCTTGTCGCATTTGCTCTTGCATCTCTTTATTGTCATAATCCAAATCAGCAACATCAGTCCATCCAAAGGGTTCTCCTGTGGAAGGGTCAATGGGATCGATAATTTCACCGACTTCGTTTTTCAAATAAAATTCTGGATGCGTGCTAATCCATTCATGATCCCATCCGGTGTGTCCCGGTACCCAATCGAGAATGACGAAAATTCCGAGTTCATGTGCTTTTCGAACCAGTGCTTTAAAATCATCTAAGGTTCCAAATTCAGGGTTCACTTTATTATAACTAGATACCGCATAATAACTCCCAAGCGGACCTTTGCTCTTTATTTTAGAAATGGGATTGATTGGCATCAGCCAAAGAATTTTTACTCCCATTGATTTGAGTAACGGCAAGTCTTTGGCAAACGCATTGAAGGTTCCCTCACTTGAATATTGACGAATATTTGCCTCATAGAGAACTGCTTGGGCAATATCGGTTTGAGAAATGGGCTGAAAAACTATGGGTTTCCTTGCCTGTTGTGTTGAAATCTCACAAGCTGAAAAACTTACTAGACTCAATAGAAGTAGTATCTTATTAATCATGACGGGCTTACTGTTAGTGGTTTATCGTGGAGTAAAATTGAGAGCGGTTGGTCGCCTCCCCAATGAAACTTGGTTTGTTCTTTGGATTGATGGACTTGTAATACTGCTCCTCTAAATTGTATTTTAAAGGTAAACGATTCCCAACAATCAGGAAGTTTGGGACGTAAAGACAAGCTATTATTTTCAAACGTCAAACCTCCAAAACCTTCTACCATACTTATCCATGTCCCTGCCATAGAAGTTGTGTGTAAGCCCTCCTCAACTTCTTTATTGTAATCGTCCAAATCCAGACGAGCGGATCGTAAATAAAAATCGTAGGCTTCGTCCATACGATTCAAGCGCGCAGCAATAACAGAATGAATACAGTAGGATAGCGAAGATACGTGAACAGGAAACGGTGCATAAAAAACAAAGTGTCTTTCTAATTCTTCCTCGGTGAAATGGGATGCGAACATATAAAAGCCTTGCATAACATCGGCCTGTTTGATATAGGGAGAGCGCAAAATTCGATCCCAAGACCAATGTTGATTCAACGGTCTCTCCTTTGGGTTTAATTGATTTTCAGGAATTAATTCTTTCTCCAAAAAGTTGTCTTGCTGTAGGAATATTCCGTGCTCTTCTGATATTGGAAAATATATGGCGCCTGCAATTGCTCCCCACTGTTGACATTCCTCCTCACCTACACCCATTTTAGTTATACATTCAGCATGAACTTCTGGGTGAGTTCTAGCTACCCATTCTAGCTGTTCTTGGGTATAGAGTAAGCACCACTGGGCTATATAGTTAGTGTACCAATTGTTATCAATGTTATTTTCGTATTCGTTGGGTCCTGTCACTCCAAGCATAACATACTTTTCCTTTTGGGTTGACCAGCTCAACCGTTGAGCCCAAAAACGGGCAATGGCAATCAAGACCTCCAAGCCCATTTCCAATAGAAAGCTGTGGTCTCCGGTATATCGGGTATAATTAAATATAGCAAAGGCTATCGCACCGTTGCGATGGATTTCTTGAAAAGTGATTTCCCATTCGTTATGACATTCTTCTCCATTCATTGTCACCATCGGAAAGAGAGCAGCTCCGTTGGAAAAACCCAATTTTTCTGCATTTTCAATGGCTTTATCCAAATGCTGATAGCGGTATTTCAATAGGTTTCGAGCCACCTCGGGGGGCTTTGTGGCCATGTAAAAAGGAAGGCAATAGGCTTCGGTGTCCCAATAGGTACTTCCCCCGTACTTTTCTCCGGTAAAGCCTTTAGGACCAATATTGAGTCGTGCATCTGAACCGCTGTAGGTTTGGTTTAGCTGAAAAATATTAAATCTTATGCCTTGTTGGGCGGCAACATCTCCTTCGATTTGAATGTCGGCCGAATTCCAGATTTCAGCCCATGCTTTTTGATGTTCTTCCAACAAGGTATCAAAGCCCCTTTTCATGCTCTGAGTAGCAAGCGCCTGAGCAGTGTCAATCAATGCGTTTTCGTCATGATTCAAGGTTGTCAAATACCCTCCTAATTTAATGAGTGTAGCAGTAGAACCGGCAGCTAATGATTGTGAAAAATGAGTACCTATTCGTTCATCCGAAGCTGTTGTTGTTGAGGGTTCTAATGGAGATCCTCCCGCTACCTCAAAGGTGTTTGTCATGAAAGTACAAACTCCAAATGCGCTCTTATTGGTTCTGTTTAACAAGGCAGAAAAAGACGGACTGTTTTGCTGTTTAAGGGGCTTCCAAAATGGGTTGTCCCAGTTACTGTCTTGGTTGACAATAATCCCATCGAGATAGGAGCATAACTCAAGATCAATATTTTGATTGATGGGAGTGACCGCATATTTGATAGCTCCTACCTCGGTTCGCTTAAGAGAAAGAAATCGAGTGGTGCTAACCTGCAGACGAACTCCCGCTGGGGTAGTGATTTCAAAATTGCGATTGTAGCACCCCTTCTGCATGTCAAGAATGCGTTGGAAATTGTGGACTGTAGCTGTAGCTAGGTCAATACTCTCCCCATCGACACGAACATCAATCCCAATCCAACTGGGAGCATTGAGGACCTTAGCAAAAAATTCTGGGTAGCCATTTTTCCACCAGCCTACCTTTGTTTTGTCTGGGTAGTAGATTCCTCCTATATAGGAACCTTTAAAGGTGTTTCCAGAATAATTTTCTTCAAAATTGCCGCGCATCCCCATCGTTCCATTCCCCAAACTGAAAATGCTTTCAGAGGCAATAACCTTTTCGGGGTTCCATTCCTGTTCTATAATCTTCCAAGGATCTATTTTCAAATATTGTTCTTGCATGTGTCTGATTTATTCTTGAAAATATTCTGCTAGTTTGGCGTAAGGATGAGAGGTAAAACTTGGGATATACTTAGTGGCATTGGACAACACCTCAGGACTTCCAATCGCAATAGCAGTCATTTTTGCCGATACCGCAGCGTCGATACCTGCCTGAGAATCTTCGAAAACAACGCAATTATGCGGAGAAACCCCCAAGGCTTTTGCACCCTTTAGAAAAACTTCTGGATGCGGTTTGCCTTGCTTCACATCGTTTCCATCTACGATGGCATCAAAAAATGACATGATTTTCAATCGTTCCAATATTAGTCTTGCATTTTTACTTGCTGATCCCAACCCGATGGAGATTGTTTTGTACTGAAGCGTCTCCAAAAAAGAAAGGACACCAGGAAGTGCGTCTTTGGGCCCCAAAGAGGCTACTAATGACAAATAATGTCGATTCTTTTTTTTTAATAAACTTTGAAAGGTTTCTTCATTTACTGTAGCTCCAGACCAGTCTAGAATACGCATAAGAGATTGATCGCGACTCACTCCTTTTAGTGCTTCGTTTTTTTCTGCTGAAAGGGTATATCCGAGGGTTTGGGCAATAGATGCCCAAGCTTCATAGTGGTATTTGGCCGTGTCTACAATGACACCATCCAAATCAAAAAGTGCTGCTTTCATACTTCCACATTAAAATTAATAAAACACCCAAAGACAGAAATACACAAATTCATAATTATTCTGAAATTGATGTTCTTATTTCATAATACAATGTTAAAGAAGTGTGTGGATTCAGCATAAATTTATTCTTCAGGAGCTAATTGAACTTTTAAACCCTCCAAGTCTTGCGTAATGGGAATTTGACACGCCAGCCGGCTGTTTCTTTTTACGTGTAGGGCTTCGGCCAACATTGCGGTCTCGTCAGCAGACATATCGGAAAGGGTATGTTTGGATAATACATAACACTGGCAGGAAGCGCAAAGTGCCATTCCTCCACAGGTTCCCTCAACTGGGAGTTCATAGGATTTACAAACTTCCATCAGGTTTAATGCCATATCAGTGGGAGCCTGAAACTGGTGGGTATTGCCTTCCCGATCAATTACGGTAATTTGGATGTCTAGGGAGTCAGTCAATTTCCGATGCCTCTATACTAATAACCTCTTGAATTTGAGGAGCGTATTTTTTAATGGTCATTTCAACGCCTGTTTTCATGGTCATTTGATTGACGGAACAAGAAACACAGGCCCCGTGAAGTTGTACTTTGACCCGCCGATTTTCTTCGATTCCCACTAGCGAAATATCACCACCATCAGAAGCTAGGAAGGGACGTATCTCATCCAACGCTTTTAAGACCGATTCTTTTAGTTCAGTTTTCGTCATAGACTTATTTCTTTATGGCACTACACCCCACCATATTGGATATTTTGACCACTTTAGTCGGTGGTAGTTTGTCGTTTCTATGGATGAGTTCTTCGACCATTTTTCGAGCTGTTTCATCAATGGTTTTGCGGACCAAAGTGTCTTCTTGCAAAGCAGCGGGTCTGCCTACGTCAGCTGCTTCCCGAATACTTTGTATTAATGGGAGGGCTCCTAAAAAAGGAACTTTTTTGTCAGCTGCCAAGTACTCAGCACCACGTTCCCCAAAGATATAATATTTATGATCAGGAAGTTCTGCCGGTGTAAAATAGGCCATATTTTCGATGACTCCTAAAATGGGAACATTAATATTTTCCTACTGAAACAAAGCGATTCCTTTCCGAGCATCAGTTAAAGCAACACTTTGAGGGGTACTTACTACCACAGCACCATCTAAAGGAAGAGATTGTACAATACTGAGGTGAATGTCTCCTGTCCCTGGGGGAAGATCAATCAACAAAAAATCCAAGTTGCCCCATGCAGCATCAAATATCAATTGTTTCAACGCCTTTGTAGCCATCGGTCCACGCCAAATAACTGCTTGATCGGGTTTTGTGAAAAATCCAATGGATAGCACCTTAACCCCATAATTTTCAATCGGTTCCATTTTAGACACACCATCTACTTGAACAGACAACGGTCGAGCCCCCTCCATATCAAACATCATTGGAATGGAGGGTCCGTAGATATCGGCGTCCAAAACGCCTACCTTACATCCCATTTGCGCTAGGGCTATGGCCAAGTTTGCCGTTACAGTCGACTTCCCTACGCCTCCTTTACCCGATGATATAGCTATAATGGAATCAATGTCGGGTACTGGTTCTCCCTTTATTGGTTCTTGAACAGGCGCTTTTTTAACAGTGACATTAATATTTATTTTGGCCTTTTCGTAAACCTCCTGGTGAAGGGTTTTGAGAATTGAAACTTCTCATTTTTTACGGGCTTGGAGGCTGGG
>ERZ802830.950-NODE-950-length-28312-cov-7.58552_pt1 | contig 28312 bp, 26 predicted proteins | sample MGYA00345654_ERZ802830 | MGnify/ENA primary metagenome ERZ802830 (study PRJEB30503, sample SAMEA104212375) | marine metagenome | biome: Westerlies Biome; feature: [SRF] surface water layer (ENVO:00010504) within the epipelagic zone...; material: water...
TGAAATTAAATCTACTTTAATAAGAGTGGTCGATTCTTACAAATCATTTTCAAAACTTTTAGAGTATTACAATCAATATAAATTGAGTATCACCGGAATTGAATCTCCTATTTCAGTCCACGAAAGTTCTTCATACGGTTCTGATTGTTATATAGGAGCTTTCTCATATATTGGGAAACACGTAAAAATTGGAAATAATGTAAAAATCTATCCCAATACCTTCATAGGAGACAACACCACTATTGGAGACAATACAGTGATCTTCTCAGGAGTTAAAATATACTCTGAAACAATTGTGGGTAGCAATTGTTTTATAAACTCTGGTGCAATTGTTGGTGCTGATGGCTTTGGGTTTGCTCCAAATGAAAATGGTGAGTACTCAAAAATACCTCAGATTGGTAATGTAATTATTGAAGATCATGTTGATATAGGTGCTGGGACAACTATAGATAGGGCTACACTTGGTTCAACAATTATCAGAAAGGGCGTAAAGCTTGATAATCAAATTCAAATAGCACATAATGTGGATGTAGGTGAAAATACAGTTATTGCTGCTCAAACAGGCATAGCTGGGTCCACAAAAATTGGTAAAAATTGTCAGATTGGAGGACAAGTTGGTATTGTTGGACACATTACTATTGGTAACAATGTTAAAGTTCAAGCTCAATCTGGTATAGGTAGAAGTATAAAAGATAATGAAGTAATTCAAGGCTCACCAGCTATAGGCTATGGAGATTACAATAAGTCCTACGTTCACTTTAAAAATTTACCTAAAATTGTTAAGAAAATTAATGATATCGAAAAATATATAGATGGCAATAATTAAAACTGAAACTAAGCAAAAATCAATTGTCAATCCTGTCTCACTCACTGGAGTTGGGCTTCATACCGGAAAAGAAGTTGTTTTAACCTTTAAACCTGCTGCTGTTAACAAAGGTTTTCTTTTTAAAAGAGTAGATCTCGAGGGAGAACCATCAATTGAAGCAGATGCTAATTATGTAACTAATACGCAGAGGGGAACAATGCTTGAAAAAAATGGTGTTGTCATTCAAACTTGTGAACATGTTTTAGCTGCTTTAATTGGGTTAGATATAGATAATGTTATTATTGAGCTTAATGGCTCTGAACCACCTATAATGGATGGTTCATCAAAATATTTCGTAGAGTCTTTGGAATCTGCAGGTATCCAGGAACAAGATGAATTTAGAGAGGAATTTGTAGTCAAAGAAGTGTTGTCTTACACAGACGAAGAAACTGGAAGTGAAATTATCCTCATGCCAGCTGATAAGTACCAAATTACAACTATGGTTGATTTTGGAACCAAAGTTCTTGGTACACAGAATGCAACTTTAAATGATTTAAAAGATTTTAAATCAGAAATATCAAATTCAAGAACCTTTAGTTTTCTTCATGAATTGGAAATGTTGTTAGAACATGGTCTGATTAAAGGAGGTGATTTGAATAATGCAATAGTTTATGTTGATAAAAAATTATCAAAAGAAACTATGGATAAGTTAAAAGTGGCTTTTGAAAAAGATGAAATTTCTGTTAAACCTAATGGTATTCTAGATAATTTAACCTTACATCATCCAAACGAAGCAGCTCGACATAAGCTTCTTGATGTCATTGGTGATTTATCACTAGTTGGTACTAGATTAAGAGGTAAAGTTATCGCTAACAAACCGGGACATTTTGTTAATACACAGTTTGCAAAGAAAATTTCAAAAATTATTAAAAATGAAAGACGCAATAATGTTCCTGAAATAGATCTTAACTCAAAGCCTTTAATGGATGTTAATCAAATTATGGCTATGCTGCCACATAGACCTCCATTTTTGTTTTTAGACAAAGTTTATGAACTTTCAGATTCGCATGTTGTTGGAATGAAAAATGTTACAATGAATGAAACATTTTTTATTGGCCATTTTCCTGGAGCTCCTGTAATGCCTGGTGTAATTATAGTTGAGGCTATGGCTCAGACAGGAGGTATCCTTGTTCTTAGCACGGTTCCAGACCCAGAAAACTACCTGACTTTTTTCATGAAAATTGATAAAGTCAAATTCAAGCAAAAAGTTTCACCAGGTGATACTCTAATTTTTAAATGTTCTCTTATAACTCCTATTAGAAGAGGTATATGTCATATGCAAGGTTATGCTTATGCAAATGGTGTATTATGTGCTGAAGCAGAACTTATGGCACAAATTTCAAAAGTAAAATAACTATGAATCAACCACTAGCATACGTTCATCCTGGAGCAAAAATCGCAAAAAATGTAGTTATAGAACCTTTTACAACTATACACAATAATGTTGTAATAGGTGAAGGTACTTGGATTGGTAGTAATGTAACTATTATGGAAGGAGCAAGAATAGGTAAAAATTGTAATATTTTTCCAGGAGCTGTAATATCTGCTGTCCCTCAAGATTTAAAATATAATGACGAAGATACCACTGTTGAGATTGGAAACAATGTTACTATTAGAGAATGTGTAACTATCAACAGAGGAACTACAGACAAAATGAAAACTGTAGTAGGTGACAATTGTTTAATTATGGCTTATTGTCATATTGCTCATGATTGCGAAGTTGGTAAAAATTGTATTTTTTCAAACAACAGCACATTAGCAGGTCACATAACCGTTGGTGATTATGTTGTTTTAGCTGGCATGACTGCAGTTCATCAATTTTGTAAAATTGGAAATCATGCATTTGTTACTGGAGGTTCTTTAGTTAGAAAAGATGTGCCTCCTTATGTTAAAAGTGCAAGAGAACCACTATCTTATGTTGGAATAAATTCTGTTGGCTTGAGAAGAAGAGGGTTCACTTCTGAAAAGATTAGAGAAATACAAGATATTTATAGAATTTTATATCAAAAAAATTATAATAATTCTCAAGCTTGTGATATCATAGAGGCTGAGATGGAAGCAACACCAGAGCGTGACGAAATTCTTCAGTTTATAAAAAACTCTCATCGAGGAATCATGAGAGGTTATTTAAAATCAAATTAATTCATATTATGGCTAGTACATCTGATATTAGAAATGGATTGTGTATAAGATACAATCATGATATATACAAAATCGTCGAATTTCTCCATGTAAAACCTGGTAAAGGACCTGCATTTGTAAGAACGAAATTAAAAAGTGTTACGACAGGCAAAGTCATAGATAATACATTTTCTGCAGGTCATAAAATAGAAGATGTCAGAGTTGAAACTCATAAATTTCAATTTTTGTACAATGATGGGGATATTTTTCATTTTATGAATACTGTTGATTATAACCAGATTGAATTACAAAAGGTATCACTTGACAGCCCAGATTTGCTTAAAGAAGGTGAAGTGGTAACTGTCTTAATAAACAGTGAAGATAATAGCCCTTTATCTGTTGAAATGCCAGCCAGTGTAATACTTGAGGTTACTCATACTGAACCAGGTGTTAAAGGAAATACAGCAACAAATGCAACTAAACCAGCTACGGTTGAGACAGGCGCCAAAGTAAACGTACCACTTTTTATTAATGAAGGAGACAAAATAAAAATTGAAACAGAAAAAGGCACCTATAAAGAACGTGTCAAAGAATAATTTCTTTATTTAATGAAATTTCCAAAAGTATATTCCCTTTCACATATTTCAGATTTAATAAATTCAAAGTTTATTGGACCTGATGATTTCCCTATCAGTGGTATTAACGAAATTCATGTTGTTGAAAAAGGAGATATTGTTTTTGTAGACCATCCTAAGTATTATGATAAAGCTTTAAATTCAAAAGCCTCTGTCATTCTTATCAATAAAATAGTAGATTTTCCTGAAGGTAAAGCTTTATTGGTTAGTGATGATCCTTTTAGAGATTTTAATAAAATAACTAAGTATTTTAATTCATTTAAATCATCTAATAATCAGATTTCTAATTCATCCAAAATTGGTGCTAGCTCAATCATACAACCAAATTGTTTTATAGGGAATAATGTTACCATTGGTGAAAATTGTATAATTCATTCAAATGTTAGTATCTATGACAATACTATTATTGGAGATAACGTAATCATTAATTCTGGAACTGTTATTGGTGGCGAAGCATTTTATTACAAAAAACGTGAAACGGGTTATGATCAATTACTCTCTGCGGGTCGCGTAATTATTGAAGATGATGTTCATATAGGTTCTAGTACAACGATAGATAGAGGTGTAACTGGTGATACTACCATTGGAAAAGGTTCAAAATTGGATAATTTAATTCAAATTGGCCATGATACTTTTATAGGTGAGTGTTGTTTAATTGCATCTCAAACAGCAGTTGCTGGATGTGTAGTGATAGAAAATAATGTAACCATTTGGGGGCAAGTTGGTATTTCAAGTGGCGTAACTATTGGAGAATCTGCAATTTTACTTGCTAAATCTGGTGTTAGTAAATCATTAAAAGGGCATACTACATATTACGGTGTTCCTGTATCAGAAGTCAGAACAGCATACAAAGAAATGGCTATGATAAAACGGCTCCCAGAACTCTTTGAAAAAATTAAAAAATTCACCAAATAATTTAATTGAAATTAAACTTTAAAAAGTATAAATACTTCATATAAAACTTTATTTTTGTGAAGTTTTTTAAATAAAAATAAATTTAATGAGTGTTCTTGTAAATAAAGATTCTAAAATAATAGTCCAAGGATTTACTGGAAGTGAAGGAACATTTCACGCCAGTCAAATGATTGAATACGGTACTAATGTAGTTGGCGGAGTTACTCCTGGAAAAGGTGGTCAAACACATCTTGATAAGCCTGTTTTCAATACAGTTCAAGAAGCTGTTGACAAAGTTCAAGCTGACACTACTATAATTTTTGTACCACCAGCTTTTGCAGCAGATGCCATAATGGAAGCAGCAGACGCTGGAATTGAGGTAATCATTACAATTACCGAAGGTATTCCTGTAGCTGATATGATTAAAGCTTTTGATTATATCAAAAATAAAGCTTGTCGTTTAATAGGTCCAAATTGTCCCGGTGTTATAACTCCTGAAGAAGCTAAAGTTGGAATTATGCCTGGTTTTGTGTTCAAAAAAGGTAATGTAGGTATAGTTTCTAAGTCAGGAACGTTAACCTATGAAACTGCTGATCAAGTTGTGAAGCAAGGCCTAGGAATTACTACAGCTATTGGTATAGGAGGAGATCCAATTATTGGAACTACAACCAAAGATGCTGTTGAATTACTTATTAGCGATAATGAAACAGAGTGTGTAGTTATGATTGGTGAAATTGGAGGACAATTAGAAGCTGATGCCGCAAATTGGTATAAATCCAGTGGAAGCAATAAGCCTGTAGTTGGTTTTATTGCTGGAGAAACTGCACCAGCAGGTAGAACAATGGGACATGCAGGTGCTATCGTTGGAGGAAGTGATGATACAGCACAAGCTAAGAAAAGAATCATGCGTGAATGTGGTATTCATGTGGTTGATTCACCTGCAGAAATTGGTATAAAAGTAGCGGAAGTACTAGCTCAATAATTAAAAAATTACTTTTAAATATAAATCCATTATTAGTTTTTTTGATAATGGATTTTTTAATTATTATTAGATTTTATAAACTTCATTATTCTATATTTGATATAGTATTAATTAATTTTTTTAACGATTAAAATTGATGAAATTATTACAAGGAAAAAATGCAATTATCACAGGTGCTAGTAGAGGTATTGGACGTGGTATTGCATTAATTTATGCATCTCAAGGTGCTAATGTAGCTTTTACGTTTAGCTCATCTTTTGAAGCAGCTAAAACATTAGAGAATGAATTAAATGGATTAGGAATTAAGGCTAAAGGCTATCAAAGTAATGCTGCCAGTTTTGATGAAGCTCAAAAGTTAGCAGAGGACGTAGTTAAAGAATTTGGAAGTATTGATGTATTGATTAATAATGCAGGCATTACTAAAGACAATTTACTAATGCGAATTAGTGAAGAGGATTTTGATAAAGTCATTGAAGTAAACCTTAAATCAGTTTTCAATATGACTAAAGCTGTACAGCGAACTATGTTAAAACAAAGAAAGGGTTCAATTATTAATATGAGTTCTGTTGTTGGGGTAAAGGGAAATGCTGGTCAAACTAATTATGCTGCCTCAAAAGCTGGAATTATAGGATTTTCAAAATCGGTTGCTTTAGAACTTGGTTCTAGAAACATTAGAAGCAACGTCATAGCGCCAGGTTTTATTGAAACAGAAATGACTGCTAAACTCAATGAAGATACCATAAAAGAATGGCGTGCTGGTATTCCATTAAAAAGAGGTGGTACCCCTGAAGATGTTGCAAATGCTTGTGTATTCTTAGGAAGTGATATGTCCGCATATGTGACTGGACAAACAATTAATGTTGATGGCGGAATGCTGACTTAATATGTCAATTAATTTTATAACATATTTAACAATATCAATAATAACAGCGCTCATTGTAGCGCTGTTTCAATATTATAAAGCCTCAAAAATTAGTAATAATGTCACTAAATACATTTTAATTACACTTAAAACCATCAGTATTACTGCTATTTTATTACTATTTCTTGATCTTTATTACGAGTCAAAAAATTATAAAAAAGAAAAATCACCTCTTTATATACTATTAGATAATTCTCAATCTATTAAGAATAGAAATTTAGTATCAGAAATTGAAAAATTAAAAAACCAATTTTCAAATTCAAATGTAATTTCAGATAAATATTATCTAAAGTTTTATCAATTTGGTGATAATCTAGAAGTTTTAGACTCTTTAGATTATTCAGATCAAGAGTCAAACTTAGAGTTGGCTTTAGATAATATACCTGAATTTGGAAGACATAAAAATATTCCGGTGGTAGTGGTTTCCGACGGTAACTTGACAAATTCAAATAAAAACTTTGCTATTAACAATAAATCTTTTGACTTATATCCAATAGTTGTTGGTGATACCACAAAATATTTTGATTTAGAATTAAAGCAAATTAATCATAATAAATTCAGTACTTCAAACTCAAATATCCCATTGGAAATCCTGTTGAATTCTAATTTCAATCAGAATTATATGGCATCTATTGAGATAAGTAGTGGTCAAGATAAAATTATTTCAAAATCTTTAAAATTTCATTCAAAAGAACGTGGTAAGATTATAAGATGTACAATTCCTAGTGGTAAATTAGGTGAAAATTTTTTTAAAATAACTGTCGCTTCAAGTCTAAAGGAAAAAAACTTGATAAACAATACTAAAGAGTTTTCATTAACAGTATTAGACAATTCCATAAATGTCTCAATTGTATCTTCTTTATCTCACCCAGATATAGGTGCGTTAAGTAGAGCTTTAAATCATTATAAAAATTTAAATGTAAGGGTTATAAACCCGGATAAAAGTATAAATATCAATGATACAGATATATTAGTACTGTATCAACCAAATGAATCCTATTCAGAAATATTAAATTTTATTAAAGCCAAAAGTTTAAGTTATTGTGTAATTACCGGAAATCACACAGATTTTAAGCTATTAAATCAATTTCAAGAGGATTATAATTTCTCGCTTGTAGATATTAAAGAACAATCTTCAGGTATTCTAAAATTAAATACAAATTTCAAATCTTTTAAATTAGATTCCATTGTTGTTAACACACTACCATTGTTAGAATCTCCTGCAACTATTAACTCTTCAACCGTAATTGACGATAATACGCTATTCTATACTCAAACAAGCCAAAATAAAAATCCAGTAATAAAATTATTAGAAACTAACTCAGAGAGAGTAGTAGTTATTAATGGTGAAAATCTTTGGAAGTGGCGTGTTCAATTCTATCAAAATAAAAATTCATTTCAAGAATTTGACTACTTGTGCCACACTCTAATTCAATATTTGTTTTTTGCCAACTTCAAAAAATCACATTTTGATGTCATACACAATAGTGAAATTAGACACTTGTCAAATGATAAAATTAGGGTTACCTATTACGATAAAAATTTTCAACCCAGTTTGAAAAATGAATTAAAAATTACAACAAAACATATTGATAATGATTACATTAATACTGCCACTTTAAAAAAAACTGATAATTATTATGAGTATGATGCCGCTAATTTAAATCCAGGTAAATACACTTATAAAATATATGATCCAATAAATAGTCACTTCCATGAAGGATCTTTTGTAATCTCATCTTATAATGCAGAAAATAAATATTTGACATCTAACTTCGAGAGCATGAAAAATTTATTAAAAAATAATGATCAAGTTTTCACAACAAAAACAAGTAATAGTTTATTAAATATTTTAAAAGAAACTAATAATTATCTACCATTACAAACAGAACAAATATCAAAAAAATCGTTAATTGAACTAAACTATTTGCTATTTATAATTATTTTTAGTCTCTCTTTAGAATGGTTTATCAATAAATACTTCGGAGAATTTTAATAAATAAAACTTTAAACATGGAAAAACTACCTAAACTTGGATTACCTATTATTTTAATCATTGTATTTTCTTTTATTTTAATTTATAAATCAGCTGTAACCATAGGACCTGGTGAAGGCGGCGTATTATTTGAACGTTTTGGTGATGGTATTAGAACAGATAGAACCTATGGCGAAGGTTTTCAAATTGTTGCGCCTTGGAATAAAATGTTGATTCACAAAGTAAGACAGCAATCGATCTCAGATGAGATGAATGTATTATCCGTTAATGGTTTAGAAGTCAGAGTAAATGGAACTATTTGGTATGAGCCAGAGTTTGATAACTTGGGTAGTCTTATTAAAACAAAAGGTGAGGATTATGTTATTGAACTTTTAGATCCTGCAATCAATGCTGCAGCTAGAAGTGTAGTTGGGCGCTATACACCAGAGCAACTTTATTCAAGCAAACGTGATGTGATTGAAAAAGAAATTTTAGAAGAAGTTAGACGTGAACTAGATGGTCAATATTTAAATGTAAAACGTGTATTAGTTGAAGATGTAAAACTTCCTGCAACAATTAAAGAAGCTATTGAAAGAAAGCTTAAACAAGAACAAGAATCTTTAGAATATGAATTTAGGTTAGTAACGGCTAATAAAGAGGCAGAAAAACAACGTATTGAAGCGAAAGGTAAAGCAGACGCGAATAGAATACTTAGTGCCTCTCTTAATGACCAAATTCTAAAAGATAAAGGCATTGAAGCTACTATTAAATTATCTCAATCAGCTAATTCCAAGGTTATTGTTGTTGGATCTGGCAAAAATGGATTACCAATAATTTTAGGTAACCAATAAAAAAACATTTAAACGATTAGGAATTATATATATTTTTTCAGAATATTGCTTAACAATTAGAACAAAATGAACATTACGCAAATACATCACCATCATTTTATAGATACTTGCACTCAGGCGAGCTAAAGATGTATTAACCGTAATTATATATAATTTAGAACCCGTTTGAGCAATCAAACGGGTTTTTTTTTAACGATATTTATATGAGTACTTTAAAGATTGCAGTTCAAAAATCAGGTCGTTTAAACGATGAATCTATGAAACTCCTAAAAGATATAGGGATTTCTATTGATAATGGAAAAGATCAATTAAAAGCAGTTTCAAGAAACTTTCCAGTAGAGGTTTTTTATCTCAGAAATGGTGATATCCCACAATACTTAAAAGATGGTGTTGTAGACGTAGCTATAATTGGAGAGAATGTATTGTATGAAAAAGGAGAAGGAATTACAATTGCAGAAAAATTAGGTTTTTCTAAATGTAGAGTATCCTTAGCTATCCCAAAATCCAGTAAATACAATTCAATTAAAAATCTTGAGGAAAAAGAAATTGCTACCTCTTATCCCAATACGGTAAAAAAATACTTATCGGATAAGAAGATAAATGCTGGAATTCATGTGATCAATGGTTCTGTGGAGATTGCACCAAATATTGGACTAGCTGATGCTATTGTTGATATTGTATCTAGTGGAAGTACACTTTTTAAAAACAATTTAAAAGAAGTAGAAGTCATTTTAAAATCGGAGGCAGTACTGGCGGTATCACCAAAAATTAAGAATGAGCAAAAAGAAATTTTGAACAAAATTCAATTCAGGTTAAAATCGGTTTTGAGAGGTCGTTCAAATAAATATATCTTGTTGAATGCACCAAATGATAAAATTGAGGCTATAACTGCAATTTTACCAGGAATGAACAGTCCATCAATATTACCATTAGCAAAAGAAGGCTGGAGTTCAATTCATTCAGTAATAAATAAAAGTGATTTTTGGGACATCATTGATGCATTAAAAGAAAACGGTGCAGAAGGTATTTTAGTAAGTTCAATTGATAATATGGTTTTATGATGAGTGTAATTGTTGAAAATCCAAGTTTAAATGTTTGGAATGACATTTTAGAACGTCCCACACAAAAAATTGAAAATATAGAGCATACTGTTCTTGACATTTTTGCAGATGTCAAACGTAATGGAGACAATGCAATAGTCAAATACAGTAAAATATTTGATAATTGTACATTAAATGAATTTGAAGCTACAGAAGATGAAATTTTAGTTGCTTCAAATAATGTTTCTGATGATATAAAATCAGCAATTGCAATAGCAAAACAAAACATTTATAAATTTCATGAATCACAAAAAAGAATATACAATAAAGTAGAAACGACAAAGGGGGTTCAATGTTGGCAAGAAGAACGACCAATTGAAGATATAGCTATTTATATTCCTGGTGGTTCCGCACCACTTTTTTCAACAGTTTTGATGTTGGCTATTCCTGCAAAAATAGCTGGTTGTAAATCTGTAACACTACTTACGCCACCCGATAGTGAAGGCAAAATAGCACCAGAAATCCTTTTTGCTGCAAATGAATGTGGCGTTAATAAAATATTTAAAATAGGAGGCATTCAGGCTATTGCTGCTGTCACATTAGGAACAGAAACCGTTTCAAAAGTTTCTAAAATTTTTGGTCCAGGAAATCAATATGTTACTGTAGCTAAACAATTAGCAACTAAATATGGTGTAGCTATAGATATGCCTGCCGGGCCAAGTGAACTATTAGTAGTTGCTGATGATTCTGCCATTCCAGCTTATGTTGCATCTGATTTACTTAGTCAGGCTGAACATGGTCCAGATAGTCAAGTAGTTCTAGTTTCCACGTCTATGAGTATTGTGAAAGAAACTATTAAGGAAATCCAAAAGCAAATTGAAAAATTACCTAGAAAAACTATAGCGCAAAAGGCTATTGATAACTCTAAGTTTATATATTTTGATAGTCCTAATGATGCATTAGATTTGATTAATTCTTATGGCCCTGAGCACTTTATTATAAATGTTAAAGACGAATCGTTTTATGTTAACGGCGTTATTAATGCAGGTTCAGTTTTTATTGGGAATTATACGCCAGAAAGCGCAGGTGATTATGCATCTGGAACAAATCATACGCTTCCAACAAACGGATACAGTAAAGCTTATTCAGGAGTCAACTTAGATAGTTTCCTTAAACAAATTACTTTTCAAAAGATAACGAGAGAAGGTTTAGTTAATATAGGAAGTGCTATTGAAGTCATGGCAGATGCTGAAGGACTTCAAGCTCATAAAAATGCAGTATCAATTAGATTAAAAGATTTATAAAATGGATGTTTTAGAGTTTTTAAGGCCGCATATTAAATCATTAAAAGCATACTCCTCTGCTAGAGATGAATTTTCTGAAGTAAATAAAGATTTAACATTTATTGATGCTAATGAAAATCCTTTTCAAACATGCGTTAATAGATATCCTGACCCACTTCAAAATAAATTAAAAAATGAATGGTCTAAGTATATAGATATCCCTGTTGATCAAATAATGTTTGGTAATGGAAGTGACGAAGTGCTTGATCTAATTTTTAGAGCTTTTTGTATACCAGAAAAAGATAACGTGGTAATTTTACCACCTACTTACGGGATGTATGAAGTACTCGCTCAGCTTAATAATATTGAAGTTAAAAAGGCTGAATTAGATGAAAATTTTCAGCCTGTTATAGGTTCAATTCTTAAGTTGGTTAATAAAAACACAAAATTACTTTTTATTTGTTCTCCAAATAATCCCTCTTCTAATAATTTAAAAGAAAATTTAATCAAAGATTTAATAAATTCTTTTAAAGGTATTATAGTCATAGATGAGGCTTATATTGACTTTAGTTCACAACAAAGCTTTGTATCATGTATTGATAAGTATCCAAATGTTATAGTTACACAAACCTTTTCCAAGGCATTCGGATTAGCTGGGATTAGATTAGGAATTTGTTATGCAAACCCAAAAATTATTGATGTATTTAATAAGATAAAACCACCTTATAATATAAGTGAGTTAACTCAGAAAAAAGCACTAGAGCGTCTCCAAAATATTGATGTTGTTAAAAAAGAAGTTCAAACAATTATGGAACAACGTGAATTTTTAATCAAAGAATTAAAAACAATTACTTGTATTGATAGAGTATTCGCTTCAGATGCTAATTTTATTTTAGCTCGTGTTGATGATGCCAATTTAAGATATAAACAATTAATTGATAATGGTATAGTTGTAAGAAATCGAACAACTCAACCTCTTTGTGAAAACTGTTTGCGTTTTACTATTGGAACTAAAACAGAAAATTTAAAACTAATATCTATTTTAAAATCATTCTAATGAGAAAAAAAGTATTATTTATTGATCGTGACGGAACATTAATAAAAGAACCTGAGGATGAACAAATAGACTGTTTCGAAAAACTTGTTTTTTACCCTAAAGTTTTTGTGAACCTTTATAAAATCTGTAAAGAACTGGATTATGAAATTGTAATGATTACCAATCAAGATGGATTAGGTACTTCTATTTATCCTGAAGATACGTTTTGGCCAGTACATAACTTTGTTTTAGAAACTTTTAAAGCTGAGGGCATTGAATTTGATGAAATCTTTATAGACAGAACTTTTGTAAAAGATAACGCACCTACTAGAAAACCAAATACTGGTCTTTTGACTAAATATTTTGATTTTAATTATGATTTAGAAAATTCATTTGTAATAGGGGACCGGTTAACTGATATTGAACTTGCTAAAAATCTTAATGCAAAAGGCATATTTATTAATGATGAAAGACATCTAGGTGAAAATGAATTGTCTGCTTCTGTAGAAGAACTTAAACAATTTATTGCACTAGAAACTAACGATTGGGAGGCTATTTATAATTATTTAAAATTAACATCGCGAACAGCGGCTATTAAAAGAAATACTAATGAAACTAGGATTCAAATTGATTTGAATTTAGATGGGAACGGAAAAAGTAATATCGACACAGGGATCGCTTTTTTTGATCATATGTTAGATCAATTGTCTCGTCATGGTCATATTGATTTAAATATTAAAGTAGAAGGTGATCTTGAAGTAGATGAACATCACACAATTGAAGATACGGCTATAGCTTTAGGTGAAGTTATAGCATCTGCAATTGGAAACAAATTAGGAATAGAGCGCTATGGCTTTTGTTTACCAATGGATGATTGCCTAGCCCAAGTATCTATTGATTTTGGTGGAAGAAACTGGTTGGTTTGGGAAGCTGAGTTTAATCGTGAAATGATTGGAAAAATGCCTACTGAAATGTTTTTTCACTTTTTCAAATCATTTACTGATGGTGCAAAGTGTAACCTTAATATTAAAGCTGAAGGCAATAATGAGCATCATAAAATTGAAGCTATTTTCAAAGCCTTTGCCAAAGCAATAAAAATGGCTATAAGACGAGATCCTGAAAAAATGATTTTACCAACTACTAAAGGACTATTATAGTGGATATAGTAATTATTGATTATGGTGCTGGCAATATTAAAAGTATTGATTTTGCATTTAAGCGTCTTGGAATACAAACCAAACTATCTAATAGTGTTGAAGAAATAACGAAAGCAGATAAAGTTATTTTTCCTGGTGTCGGGGAAGCAAGCTCAGCTATGAGAATGCTTTGTGAAAATAATTTAGATAAACTTATTCCTCAACTAGAGCAGCCGGTACTTGGAATATGCTTAGGTATGCAACTATTATCTAATTATAGTGAAGAAGGAGACACTAGGGGACTTGGGGTTTTTGATGTTGACATTAAGCGATTTAATTCTGATTTAAAGGTTCCTCAAATGGGATGGAATACAATTTATGATTTAAAATCAATGTTATTTAATAAAATAGGTAATAATGAATACATGTATTTAGTTCATAGCTACTATGCAGAATTATGTGAGAATACCATATCAAAAACCAATTATGGTTTTGAATACTCTACAGCTTTAAGAAGAAATAATTTTTATGGTGTTCAATTTCATCCAGAGAAAAGTGGCGTTTTTGGTGAACAAATTTTAGATAATTTTTTAAAAATCGGGAAGCTATGAGAATAATTCCAGCGATAGATATCATTGATGGTAAATGTGTTAGATTAACTAAAGGAGATTACTCTACAAAAAAAATTTATAATGAAAACCCTTTAGAAATTGCCAAGCAATATGAAGATCATGGTATTGAGTATCTGCATTTAGTAGATTTAGATGGTGCTAAAGCAAGTCATATTGTTAATTATAAGGTTTTAGAAACTCTAGCTAATAAGACCACATTAAAAATTGATTTTGGTGGTGGACTAAAAAGCAATGAAGATTTAAAAATTGCTTTCAATAGTGGTGCTAATCAAATTACAGGTGGAAGTATTGCTGTGAAAAATAAGACAACGTTTTTAAATTGGCTTAGTGTTTACGGTTCTGAAAAAATTATTTTAGGAGCAGATACCATTAATGGTAGAATTGCAATTCAAGGCTGGTTAGAGAAAAGTAAATATGCTATTAATGATTTTGTGTCGGAATATATTAAAGAGGGTGTCTCTTATGTGATATGCACTGATATAAGTAAAGATGGAATGTTAGAAGGTCCAGCGTTTGATTTATACAAAAAAATGATTTTATCAAATGCTAGCCAATTAAAATTAATTGCCTCGGGTGGTATATCCAACATTAATGAATTACCAAAACTAAAATCGTTGGGATGTGAAGGAGTTATTATTGGAAAAGCTATTTATGAAAATAAAATTTCAATGAAGCAATTAGAACAATTTATAGTATTAAATCATGCTTAGTAAACGAATTATTCCGTGTTTAGACATTAAAAATGGAAGAACCGTTAAAGGCGTTAATTTTGTTGAATTAAGAGATGCAGGTGACCCTGTAGAATTAGCAAAACAATATGCATTAAAAGGTGCTGATGAGCTTGTGTTCCTTGATATTTCTGCGACTTTAGAAGGTAGAAGAACTATGGTGGATCTGGTCTTAAAAGTAGCAGAACAGCTAAATATACCATTCACAGTTGGTGGTGGTATAAGTTCAATTAGTGATGTTGAAAAGTTATTACATAATGGGGCTGATAAAATTTCGATAAATTCTTCAGCAGTTAAGAAACCTAGCTTAATTAATGAATTAAGTTCTAAATTTGGTAGCCAATGTATTACAGTAGCTATTGATGCAAAATTCATCAATAATGAATGGGTTGTTCATGTTTCAGGTGGAAAAATTCCGACGGACAAAACCCTTATTGATTGGGCCATTGAGACACAAGATAGAGGAGCGGGTGAGATATTATTTACGTCAATGGATCATGATGGAACTAAGAATGGTTTTGCTAATCATATGTTAGCATCTTTATCTAATAAATTAAGTATTCCTGTTATAGCATCTGGAGGTGCTGGAAAACAAGAACATTTTATAGATGTTTTTCAAAAAGGTAAAGCAGATGCAGCTTTAGCAGCTAGTGTATTTCATTTTGGTGAAATTGAAATACCTGATCTAAAAAAGACCTTACAACAAAATAATATTAAAGTAAGATTATAAATTATGATTCCAAATTTTGATAAAGATACTTCAGGTTTATTACCCGCTATTGTCCAAGATCATATAACTAAAAATGTACTTATGCTTGGTTACATGAATAAGGAGGCTTATGAAAAAACCTTGTCTACAAATAAAGTTACTTTTTTTAGTAGATCTAAAAATAGACTTTGGACTAAGGGTGAAGAAAGTGGAAATTACTTAAATCTTAAAGCCATTTCAGTTGATTGCGATAATGATACGTTTTTAGTTAAAGTTGATCCACATGGACCAACATGCCATAAAGGAACAGACACATGTTGGTCGGAATCTAATATTGAAAATTTTGGATTCATTTCAGAATTGGAATCTATAATTCAAAACAGAAAATTAAATGCAGATTCAAGTGTCTCATATGTAGCATCACTTTTTGAGAAAGGGATTAATAAAATTGCTCAAAAAGTAGGTGAGGAAGCTGTTGAGGTTTTAATAGAAGCTAAAGACAATGATTCTGACTTATTTTTAAATGAAAGTGCCGATTTACTTTTTCATTACTTAATTTTACTTCAGGCTAAAGGGTTTTCTATTAAAGACGTCATAGAAATCTTAAAGAAAAGACATTAAAATGTTTGATAAAAAATATTACTATGTTATTCATATTCAATACCTAGGTTACCGTTTTCATGGTTGGCAAAAACAACCAAATTTAAAGACGGTACATCTAATGATTGATAGAACACTTAAGTATATTTTAGACGGAAAATATTTTAAAACTATGGGGTCAGGAAGAACAGATGCTATGGTTTCTGTTGAAAATACAGCATTCGAACTTTTTCTTTGCCATAAAATAGACGATGAAATTACATTTTTAAATCTTTTAAATTACAATCTACCTCAGGATCTCAGAGCATTATCAATTACAGAAGTTGATAAAAAATTCAATATTATTCATGATTCAGTCGAAAAAGAATATTGGTATCTATTTGCTCACGGTCAAAAATGTCATCCGTTTTGTGCACCAATAATGACTACAATTTTAGATAAGCTAGATATTGATTTAATGATAAAAGGTGCATTGCTTTTTGAGGGGAACCATAATTTTAAATCATATTGTTATAAACCTAGTGAAAATGGAGTTTTTAAGCGGTTATTATCTCTTTCTTTAATTGAAGAAAATTCAGACTATACGGCTAATTTTTTTCCAAAAACGTCTTATATTTTCAAAGTCAAAGGTAAAGGGTTTGGAAGAAATCAAATTCGATTAATGATGGGCATGCTTATCAAATTAGGAAAACATGAAGTTGATCTTTTAGATATCTCAAAAAGCTTGGAGGAAAAAAGCAACTATCATATAGACTATATAGCGCCTGCCTCTGGTTTGATATTAAAAAATAATACGTTTAACTATTAATTTTCAACATGATTCGAAACACAATATCTTTTCTTGAACAACTAAAATCTAATAATAATAGACATTGGTTCAATGAAAATAAAACTAAATATTTAGATGTAAAGAATGATTTGACTGCACTTAATAATTCAATATTTAATGCTTTGAGAGTTTCAGAACATTTAGATTATGTAAAAATGTTTCGCATTTACCGAGATACGCGTTTTTCAAAAAATAAAGAACCCTACAAGAATCATATTGGCATTGCCTTTCACAGAATTAAACCTCATTATAGAGGAGGATATTATATTCATATAGAGCCAGGTAATTCTTTCTTGGGAGCTGGGTTTTGGGATCCAAATAAAGAAGATTTACAAAGGATTAGAAAAGAATTTGAAGTTGATGACAGCGAAATAAGAAAAATCGTTAATCTAAAATCTATAAAAACATGTTGGGGAGAATTAAAAGGCGAAGAGCTTAAGACGGCACCAAGAGGATATGATAAAAATCATAAAGCCATAGACTTAATAAAGAAAAAGCAATACGTATTTATAAAACCTCTATCAGAAGTTGCATTGAATGATACAAAACAACTAAAGGATGAAGTAATAAATGCTTTCAAAATAATTAGACCTTATTTTGATTTCATGAGTGATGTCTTGACCACGGATTTAAATGGTGAATCAATTATTTAACTTACTCTGAGTTCCAAAGGTTCTTGAAGTAGTTGTAATTGATCAATCAATCTTTGCATTACAAGATTCATCATTCTTTTGTTTAATGCCGAAGAGTTTGTGATATATTTAGAATATTCTTCAATAGTAAATTGCCCTATAATCATACCCTTTATAGAATTTCTAAACTTCATGTCTTTGTGAATTGCGTGATCTATATAATCCATTTGTTTTTCAGTAGAAAGTTCATAAAAAACATTTTTTCGCTTTACAATGTAATTTTTAAAAACGTCTAAAAGTAAATCGTTTTGTAGCTTTATAACAGGTCTTAATGTTGTATTTTGAAACTGTTCGTCAAAACTCATATTTGAATTGATTACTGCAGTTTTAATTATAGGACGGATATTGGTTAAGGAGGAATCTCTTGATATCATAGTTAGATTGTTTAATTAAATTTATTAATTAAAAGTGCTTACTACAGGTCTAGAATGCTTTGGTTGTTAACATTCTTTTCAACAACAATTTGTAGTAATTAATTGAAAATAAACGTTATGAAACATTACTAAGTTCATAAACTTCTAAATCAAAATAAGATACCGAAGCAATAATATGGTCAAAAACATCAGATACTATAAATTCATAATTTTCCCAACGCTGATCATTTGAAAAAGCATAAATTTCTAGTGGCACCCCGTGTTCTGTTTGACTAAGTTGTCGTACCATTATGGTCATGTCTTTATTTATAGCAGAATGATTTTCTATGTATGTGTTAATAAATTTTCTAAATACCCCGATATTAGTGAGATTTCTTCCATTAATTAATATTGATTTATCTATTTTATTATTAGAATTAAAATCAGAAATATCTAATGATTTTCTTTCTAAATATTCAGAGATTAATGCAATTGATTTGAGTTTATCTATCTCATTTTGAGTTAAAAATTTAATACTTGACGTTTTGATAATAACCGATCGTTTGATTCGTCTTCCATCAGATTCTGCCATACCTCTCCAGTTTTTGAATGATTCTGAAACCAGAGTATAAGTGGGAATATTGGTAATCGTCATATCGAAATTTTGAACTTGAACAGTCGAGAGACTAATACTGATTACATTACCATCAGCACCAAATTTTTCCATGGAAATCCAATCTCCAATTCTAACAGTATCATTAATAGCTACTTGAATACTTGCAACTAAGCCCAAAATGGTATCTTTAAATACTAATAGAAGAATGGCAGATGCTGCACCCAAAGTAGTGAAGAAGGTTTTAATTTCAATACCTGTTAGAATTACAAGAATTGTGGCACCTCCTATAGTCCAAACAAATAACATAACTACTTGAGTATAACTGTCTATAGGTTTATTTTTTAATCTTGGAAAAGTTTTAATATATTCTCCTGTTGTTTTTAGTAAACTTCTGCAAATCCTTATAATCAGAAGTATTATATACACATCTAAAAGAATTTCTAGTGGATACTCAAGTACAGGAAAATCATAGAAAACTACAGGAACCAGTTTTAAACTTATTAAAAAAGGGACCAAATGTGCAATATAATCAGTAGTCTTATATTCTAAAATTAGATCGTCAAATGTAGTGCGTGTTTTGTCGCTGAACCGTTTAAAAGCTGAAACTAAAATCTTCTTACTAAAAAAGTCAGAAATAAAAAGAACAATAACCATCAAAACAAACAAACAAAAGGCGTTTAAGTATTTAGATGTTAATTCTGATAAACCTTGTTCTGTAAATAATTTAAAAAAAAAGGATTGATATGACATGTTATTTGGAGTTTATATACTTGTAGTCTACATAAAAAGTTCCAAAAGGAATAATTGAGCTTAAGAGCACTATTAAAAAAACCTTCTTGGACCATTTCATACTTTTTTTAATTAAAAAAGCCAAAGTCAAATATCCAATAAATAGAATTCCGTGGGGCATTCCCAATAATTTTACATAATAAGGATCATCATAAAAGTGTTTTAATGGTGAAGCTACAAATAACAGAAGTAAATATGATAAACCCTCTAAAAAAGCAATTAACCGGAATAATATAATCATGATACGTTTTTAAAGTCACAAAAATATTGAACTAAATGTGATTTTAATAAATTAATTTTACAACTTGATATTTTTAACTTAATGATATTAAATAAACTACAGCATTTTGATGCTTCAAAATATAACAACCAAGCCGTTAGACTTACCGCTGCTGGTGAAAGATCACTAATTAATGGACATCCTTGGATATTTTCTAATAGTATTTTAAAAATTAAACCAACTGCAAAAACAGGAGATTTATGTGTCATTTTTAATAAATCTGGAAAAAAAATACTTGGTGTAGGATTATTTGATGAAAATTCACCAATCAGAATTAAAGTTTTATCAAATGAGGGTGGTGTAAAAATTGATAAATTTTTTTTTAAGCTATTAATTCTAAATGCTTTCAAAAAACGAATTCCCTTATTTGATACTAATACTAATAGTTTCCGTTTAATTTATGGTGAAAACGATTATTTACCAAGTTTAATAATTGATGTGTATAATGATGTTATAGTTATCAAATTATACTCTGTTATTTGGTGCAGATTTTTAACTCAAATTATTGAAGTTATACTTGAAGAATTAACAGTAAGCGCAATTATATTAAGACTTAGTAGAAATACAGATAAGGAATTGAATGGTCTATTAGATGATGGTGATTTATTGTATGGAAAATTGTATAACCCTATAGTACCATTTTTTGAACATGGCGTTCAGTTTTCAGCAAATGTTATTTCTGGTCATAAAACAGGTTATTTTTTAGATCATAGAGAGAATAGAAGGAGGGTTGGGCTAATTAGTAAAAATAAAAAGGTATTGGATATTTTTTCATACGCAGGTGGATTCTCTGTTCATGCCCTAACTAGTGGAGCAAAATCTGTAACTAGTTTAGATATAAGTTCTCAAGCATTACTTATAGCCAAACAAAACGCTAGCTTAAATTCATTTATAGGGAAACATATTACAATTGCAGATGATGCCTTTGTAGCCATGAATAAACTTATTGCCAAAAAAGAAGTGTATGATGTTGTTGTAATAGATCCTCCAAGTTTTGCAAAAAGTAAATCTGAGATAAGTTTGGCTAAGAAAAAATATAAACAGTTAGCTGAAATAGGAGCTAAGCTTACTGCTAAAAATGGCTATTTGATATTAGCTTCCTGTTCTTCAAGAATCGTTGCAGATTCATTTTTTGAGATGAATAAACAAGGTTTAAATCAATCAAATCGTTATTTTATTCTAGAAAAAAAAACATTTCATGACATAGATCATCCTATTAGAATTCCAGAAGGCGCTTATTTAAAATGCGGGTATTATAAATTCATTGACGATTAAAATTAATAATTTTAAAAGTCAATTACTATAGTATTAAAGTTTGATTTAATTTTTTTATAAAATACAGATAATTAGCACTCATTCGTTTATATAAAGTGTAGTTTTACATCTTTAAATTAATCTGTCTAAAAAAAGTTTATTCACTTATAAAAAACAGCAATATATTTTGATTGAAAATTCGTTAAACGGGTCTGAAAAACAGCTTTATAATTATCAAAAGGGGGCAATTAAACAAATTTTTGAAAAGTTTGAATCTGCACCAAATGATTATCATTTATTATATCAACTCCCCACAGGTGGAGGAAAAACTGTTATTTTCTCTGAAATTGTAAGACAATATATTGAGACTCAAAACAAGCGAGTCTTAATTATGACACATCGTTTGGAATTATGCAAGCAGACTTCAAAAATGCTTACAAGCTTTAATGTTGATAACAAAATTATTGATAGTAAGGCCAATCTTGATGATCAACAAAATTATAAATGTTTTGTTGCTATGGTTGAGACCTTAAACAATAGATTAAATGATCAAGCCCTTGATATAACAGATATTGGATTGGTTATCATTGATGAAGCTCATTATAACTCATTTACTAAACTGTTTAAATTTTTTGAACAGTCCTTTATTTTGGGTGTTACTGCTACACCACTTAGCTCTAATAAGAATTTACCAATGTATGATAATTACAATGAGCTAATCACAGGTGAAAGTATTAAAACATTAATCGAAAACAATTTCCTCGCTAAGCCAGAAATTATAAAATATGACATGGGGTTAACATCCTTAGAAATAGGATCTAATGGTGACTATACTGTAAAATCTTCAGAAGAGCTTTATACCAGTTCTCCGATGTTAGATAAATTATTTGAAGCTTATAAAAGCCATTCTAAAGGTAAAAAAACACTTATTTTCAATAATGGTATCAATACATCTATTCAAGTTTTCTATGCATTTAAAGCAGCAAATATTCCTATTGCTCACTTAGACAATACGACCTCAAAAAAAGACAGAGCAATGATTTTAAAATGGTTTAAAGAAACACCAGATGCCATATTGACATCTGTTAGTCTTTTAACTACAGGATTTGATGAGCCTACTATAAATACGATAATATTAAACAGAGCTACCAAGTCATTAACGCTTTATTTTCAAATGATCGGAAGGGGGTCAAGAATTTTAAAAGAAAAGAATACGTTTAAAGTCATTGATTTAGGTAATAATTGCTATCGATTTGGTCCCTGGGGAGCAGACATTAATTGGCAATCCATATTCAAGTCACCTAATTTCTATGCAGATAAGCTTTTGACTGATGAGGCCATTGAAAAGAATTTTGCACATCAAATGCCACCACAAATTAGAGAACAATTTGCTAAATCAGACGATGTTAGTTTTGATATTAAAATGACTTATTTAAATGCTGTTGATAGGGGAGAATCGTCTAAAATTGTTTTAGAAAAATCTATTGAGCAACACACAAAAATCTGTGTTGAAAATAGTGAAGATGTTTATGACGCTTTAGGATTAGTAAAGATTTTAGATCAAGATATTGACATCAGAATTAATGATTATGCAAAATGTATAAGCAAGAGCACTCATAATTTTATTAGTTGGCTAAGAGAAGACTACAAGAAAAAATTAAAAAGTTATATTAGGGCGAATTTTGATGAAGTTTACAAGGAAATCAATGGTGTTTATCCTGAAGATTAAAAGCTAATTAACTATGAGTAAATCAATTAACTACTACAGAAGAAGAATTACACGTTATTTAACTAGTACCTTAATAAAAACTAAAAACGAAATTCCAGTTGATTTACCTGAGGGTTTTGAATTCAAAAAAATTTTAATTTCCAGACCCAATCATAGATTAGGAAACTTACTTCTTATTACACCTATATTAGAAGAAATAGCAATTAATTATCCTAATTGTAAAGTTGACATTTTCGCAAAAGGGGGCTTAGCTAATATCTTATTTTCAGAATATAAAAATGTTAATACGATATACGAGCTTCCAAGGAAACCATTTAAAGCTATAATTAAGTACTTGTGGATTTGGATTAAACTAAAATCTAAATCTTACGATTTAGTTATCAATGTAGTTCAAGGATCGTCTTCAGGTAAAATAGCAGTTAAAATAGCTAATGCAAAATATAAATTATACAATACCACTATTGAAACACTAAAGAATTCTATTTCAGATTATTCACACATGGCTAAAAACACGGTCTACAATCTAAGAAATCTAGTTGATAAATCCTCTATTAAAACTAACACTGTTCCATGTTTAGACTTAAAGTTGTCATTGGATGAGCTTGAAAAAGGCAAAGTCCTTCTAGATAAATACATTCAAAATAAAAAGGGAAAAACAATCTTATTATTTACCTATGCAACAGGTGCTAAATGTTATTCAAAAGATTGGTGGAATAATTTTTATAATTCACTTATTAATGAATTTAATGATTATAACATAATAGAAATTTTACCAGTTGAAAATGTATCACAAATCAATTTTAAAGCACCAAGTTTTTACAGTAAAGATGTTAGAGAAATTGCGGCTTTCATTGCTAATGCGGATATTTTTATTGGTGCTGATAGTGGAATCATGCATTTGGCTAGTGCTTCATTAACAACTACTTTGGGATTATTTTCAAGAACAAATCCTATGATTTATCAGCCTTATTGTAATAATAGTATGGCAATAGATACAAGGATAAAGAATCACAATGATATTGTTGAAATTATAAAATCTAAACTGGGTTTAGTCTATGATTTAGCCTAATATTAAAATGACTTTAATAAAAACTCTAAACTAATAATCGGTTTTAATTTATTGATTTTCCTCTATCTTTGCACCAAATTTTGAATTTAGAGTAATGACAACACCAGAAAAAGATAGAATTACGATCTCTTTCTACAAATATGCAAAAATTGGTAATCCAGAAATTCTAAGAAACCATTTGTACCAAGAGTGGGAAAAGCTAGATGTTTTAGGTAGAATTTATGTTGCCTTTGAAGGAATTAATGCGCAACTGTCTATTCCTTCTCAAAATTTAGATGACTTAAGAGCCCAACTAGATACCATTAGTTTTCTTGAAAATATTCGTTTAAATGTGGCTGTAGAAGAGGATGAAGATTCATTTTTAAAGTTAAAAGTCAAGGTCAGAGATAAAATTGTTGCCGACGGATTAAATGACGATACTTTTGATGTTACAAACAAGGGAATTCATGTTGACGCTAGAATGTTTAATGAATTGATTGAAGATGAAAGCACCATTTTAGTTGACATGAGAAATCATTATGAAACTGAAATTGGACACTTTAAAAATGCTATTACACCTGATGTTGATACTTTTAGAAATTCTTTACCAATAATTGAAGAAGATTTATCATCATACAAGGATGATAAAAAATTAGTCATGTATTGTACCGGGGGTATCAGGTGTGAAAAGGCCAGTGCTTATTTTAAACATAAAGGTTTTAAAAATGTATTTCAATTAGAAGGTGGAATTATCAACTATACAAAGCAAGTAGAACAAGAAAATTTAGAGAACAAGTTTATTGGTAAAAACTTTGTTTTCGATCAAAGACGCGGTGAAAGAATTTCTGAGGATGTAATTGCCCAATGTCATCAGTGTGGCGCTCCATGTGATACGCATACTAATTGTGCTAATGAAGCTTGTCATCTATTATTTATTCAATGTGAATCTTGTAAAGAAAAAATGAATGATTGTTGCTCTGAAGCTTGTAAAGAAGTCAATGATTTAAGTTTGGAAGAACAAAAGGCATTAAGACGAGGAAAGAAAGCTAGTAATAAGATTTTTAAAAAAGGACGTTCAGAAGCTTTAAAATTTAAAAAATCTAATAGAATATAGCTACTATAATAAGCTTAAGCTATTAAATAAACTTTGGAGTATTGTCTGATGATATATTTCTAAAAACGTTATATCTGATATTATCTTTAAATTACCCAATAACTGATGTACTAAATATACTCAATATTTGTGCTATAATTTATATTATGTAAAATAGAATATGCATAACAATAATAAACATAAAGATGGATACAATTTTGAGGAACTTATAATTGATTCCCCTATTCTAACTAAATATGTTATTAAAAACGAATACAATAATCTAAGTATAGATTTTTCTGATTATGAATCTGTTTATAATTTAAATAAGGCGCTTTTAAAAAAATATTACGGCATTTTAAACTGGGAAATTCCAAATCAAGCTTTATGTCCACCAGTACCTTCAAGAGTTGAATATATTCATATTTTAAATGATCTTTTAAAAAAAATTCCAAATAAAAATATATCTCAAAGCAAAGAACTAACTGACCATATAACCATAACACATCAGGTAGACAGAGGTCAAATTTTTAAAGATATCATTAATCAGGATGAATATTATTATTTCACTGTATGTAATCCGCCTTTTTTCAAATCCGAAACGGACGCTCTAAAAGCTTCAGTGCGTAAATGGAAAAACTTAAATAGAAAGGGCAATTTGAAAAATCTAAATTTTGGTGGTTTTGCCAACGAATTATGGTGCAATGGTGGTGAACTTCTATTTATAAAGCGCATGATTAAAGAAAGTGTTATGTATCAAAATCAGGTGTACTGGTTTACTAGTCTAGTATCGCAAAAAGCTAATCTAAAACCGTTATATAAAATTTTAAACAAGTTCAAAGCTAAAAACATAACGATACCTTTAAACATTGGAAATAAGAAAAGTAGAATTCTAGTATGGACCTTTCAAGAATCCAATGAATAATATTCAACTGCAATACCAGTCTGTAATTAATACCCCTAATTTATGGAGTTCAACATCACCTACTTTTTATAATTTAGAACAGTATATAATTCCTCAGAAAAAAATCAGTAAAATTACTCATGAAAATTTAGATGTAAACCATCGTCTTGGTCATAAAGTTGAATACTTTATAAATCATTTTTTAAGTAATGAGTGTGGTAACGAGTTACTACTAAAAAATACTCAAATTAGTGCTTCACCTCAAGAGACTATTGGTGAAATTGATGCTATATTTAGAATTGAAAAAGACATTTTTCATTTAGAGTACAGTTATAAATTTTATCTTTTTGATGATAAACTTGAGCAACCATTCATCAATTGCTGGATAGGTCCAAATAAAAACGATAGTCTAAGTCAAAAGCTTAAAAAACTTAAAGATAATCAACTTCCCCTGCTCCATCATAAAATAACTCGGCAGCTACTAGAACAACATGATTTGCATTCAAAATCTATAAAGCAACGAATTATTTTAAAAGCACAATTATTTGTTCCTGAAGATTCAATGCTAATCAGTTACAATGCAATTAATCAAGATGCTATCGCTGGTGTTCACCTTAATTTAAATCAATTAATAAAATATTCAAGTTGTAAATTTTTTATACCAACTAAGCATAATTGGCTCATTCCCCCTCAAGAAAATGTAAATTGGATTTCTTTTGATTTAATCTATCCTAAAATTTTAAACTTTCACAAAAAACAACTTTCACCTATGGTTTGGATAAAATTTTATTCGGGTCAACTTCTAAAATGTTTTGTGACTTGGTGGTAGTTATTATTTCGATTTTTTATTTTGCATAAGTTTTAAAAATTGATAATTACATTGAAAGTTTGTATCGCAGAAAAACCTAGTGTTGCAAGAGAAATAGCAAATATTCTTGGAGCTTCAAATAAAAAAGATGGATTTTTTGAGGGAAATGGCTATGTGGTAACTTATACATTTGGACATTTATGTACACTTAATGAGCCTGCAGATTACAAACCCTATTGGAAATATTGGTCGTTAGATAATTTGCCAATGTTGCCAGATAAGTTTGCAACAAAAGTTGTAGACCAACAAAGCATTAAAAAACAATTTGGTGTTATTGAATCACTACTCAAGTCAGCATCCTTAGTTATAAATTGTGGAGATGCTGGTCAAGAAGGTGAATTGATTCAACGTTGGGTAATTAATAAAACTAATTATAAAGGTCCTATTAAAAGACTTTGGATTTCCTCTCTTACTACTGAAGCTATTAAAGATGGATTTTTAAATTTAAAGCCCGGTGAATCATACAATAATTTATTTTATGCAGGATACTCTAGAGCCATTGGAGATTGGCTTTTAGGAATTAATGCTACCCGATTATATACTCTAAAATATGGTCAGAATAAACAAGTATTATCTGTTGGTCGTGTACAAACGCCAACATTATCTATGGTTGTTGATCGTCATCTAAATATTTTAAATTTTAAACCCCAACCCTTTTGGGAATTACTAACAGTATACAAGAACACAAAATTTAGTCATGTAAATGGCCGGTTTTTAATCAAAGAGAGTGGTCAGCTTATTGCAGATAAAATTGCAAATCAATTATTTAAAATTGATGATATTGTTAACAAAAATGCTAAAGAGTCTCCGCCAAAATTATTTGATTTGACAGGTTTGCAAGTCTATTGTAATACAAAATTTGGACTCACTGCAGAAGAAACCCTTCAAACTGCACAGTCACTTTATGAAAGAAAATTAATTACCTATCCTAGAGTTGATACAACATATCTTTCTTCTGACATTTATCCTAAAGTAAAATCAATTTTAACACGATTAGTTGATTATAATGACTTAATTCAAGTATTATTACAAAAATCCATAAAAAAATCACCAAAGGTTTTTAATGATAAAAAAGTCACAGATCATCATGCTATTATTCCAACAGGTGAGTCAGCGAAACATTTAAATGAAATACATCATAAAGTATATGATATAATTACGAGACGATTTATTGCTGCATTTTATGATGATTGTAAAGTAGCCCAAACAACGGTGAAAGGATCGGTTAAAGATGAAAAATTCAAAGCGCAAGGAAAACAAATTATTGACAAGGGTTGGAGGGTAATTTTTAACGCTACTGAAAAAAACAGTAACATGCTTCCTAACTTCGAATTAAATGAATCTGGCCCCCACTCCCCTTCTTTTGATGAAAAATCTACAACTCCACCAAAACCATATTCAGAAGCAACGCTTTTAAGAGCCATGGAAACGGCAGGAAAACAAGTAGA
>ERZ802830.954-NODE-954-length-28242-cov-6.75187_pt1 | contig 28242 bp, 36 predicted proteins | sample MGYA00345654_ERZ802830 | MGnify/ENA primary metagenome ERZ802830 (study PRJEB30503, sample SAMEA104212375) | marine metagenome | biome: Westerlies Biome; feature: [SRF] surface water layer (ENVO:00010504) within the epipelagic zone...; material: water...
ATTCCAGCAAGGACAGGTATTCTTAATTTTTCTAGTTTGGAAAGCATATCTTGAAGTTCTTTTGCAACTCTATAAAGGCTTTCACCAATTCTAGCTTTATCAGGCACATTGGTTTTCTTTTCAGCATCGTTACCTAAAGTTCCAAAATTCTTTAGATCCATGCCAGCACAAAAATGTTTACCAGTCGAAGAAAGAATTAAAACCCTAAGCGAAGCATCTTTATCAATTTCGTCTAAAATTCTTGGCAATTCATACCAAAAATTCATTGTCATTTTATTTAAGTCTTCTCCTTTATCTAAAATAAGGTGGCCAACACCTTCTTCAGACGTGTATTTAAAACTTTCATAATTCATATTTTCTCTCCTTAAAACTTTCTTTATCCTTTTAAATCTTCAACTAAGCTGTCCGCAACTTCTTCAAGTTCTTCTATTAAGTCATAAGAGCTATGATAAGGCATAACTACCTTTCGACTTTTTTTACTTAATCTTTTTAAACCGTTAGAGATTTCTTCCGCTTTTTCTAACAATTCTTTATTATCTTCGCTCATAATTAATAATTTAAGGGATACATTGTAAATCAAAACCTAAAATTTAAAAGATTTCATTGAAAATGAAGACAAAAGAGTTAATTAAACCGATCCAATCAATTATGGAAGGAGCTTCCAAGCTAATTAATGAAATTTATGAGAACCAAGAAGATATAAATTTTAGAAAAAAATATGATGAGTCTCCTTTGACGCTTGCTGATTTAAGATCAAATGACTTTATTATTAATAGTTTGAATAATTTATATCCTGATATTCCAATAATTTCTGAAGAGGGCAAGGAAAAACAGATCAAAGAAAATCTTTTTTGGTTAATAGATCCTTTAGATGGAACTAAAGAGTTTATTGATAAAAGTGAAGAATTCACAATCAACGTAGCTTTAGTGAAAGATGGAGAGCCGATTTTTGGTGCAATTTACATTCCAACTAAAGGTAGTTTTTTTGTTGGAGGTATAGATTTCAATGCATTTAGTGAAAAAAAAGGTGAAAAGAAGGCTCTAAAAACTTCATTTAGCCAAGAAAACTGTCGAATATCTGTTAGTAAAAGTCATCAAACCAATAAAGAAGAAAAATTTATTGAGTTTTTTAAAGATAAATTTAATAAAGTGGAACTTTTCCCTGCTGGAAGTTCTCTAAAGTTATGTTTAATAGCTTCTGGCGATTGTCACATCTACCCACGTTTTGGGGATGTCGGTCAATGGGACATTGCTGCAGGACATGCTATTTTAAAGGCTTCTGGAGGCAATATTTTAGATTTGACTATGAATGCAATTAAGTACAATTCTGACAGAAATATGAAAATAAATGGATTTTATGCGCTATCAAATGTAGCTTTTTTTAGTCAAATTTTACAACAAAATCAATAACTTAATACAAATAATAACTTTTTATATGCAAATAACGTATTTTTAGGTATAAAATTCGCATTATATGGGCAATCAACTGCAACCAATGGATATTTCAGCCCCGGGTCAAAACCTGGAATCTTACTTATCTTCTATCCAAAACATAGCTATTTTAACTCCCGAGCAGGAAAAAAAATTAGCTGAAGATCTTTATTACAACGATGACCTTGAGGCAGCCAGACAATTAGTTATGGCTCATCTTAGATTTGTCGTTCATATAGCTAGGGGTTATTCAGGATACGGATTACCACAAGCAGATTTAATTCAAGAAGGGAATGTAGGCCTCATGAAAGCAGTTAGAAAGTTTAATCCAGAAGTCGGAGTAAGACTTATATCATTCGCTGTGCATTGGATAAAATCTGAAATGCATGAATATATTATTAAAAACTGGAAAATAGTTAAAGTAGCTACAACAAAGGCTCAAAGAAAACTCTTTTTTAACCTTAGAAGTCAAAAAAAAGAACTTAATTGGTTAAATCCAGATGAGATTAAGGTTATATCTGAAGAACTTGGTGTTGACGAAAAATCTGTAAAGGAAATGGAATCTAGACTTTCTTCATCTGATATGTCGTTTGATCCCCCATCTGAAGCCAGTGACGAACAAGCTTCATTTAGCCCCTCAGGTTTCTTAGCGGACGAGGCCTGTAATCCTGCTGACCTTGTTGAGAAAGAAGATTCTGATGAATATAGTTTTGAACTTCTCCATAAGGCTATGGAAGAACTTGATCCACGAAGCAAAGAAATATTAGTTGATAGATGGTTGGAAGAACAAAAACTTACTCTCCATGAATTAGCTGACAAATATGGTGTTAGCGCAGAAAGAATAAGGCAGATAGAGAAAGCTGCTATGGAAAAAGTCCGTAGCTATATCTCTTAATTAATTTGCACAAAAAATGACAAAAATTAAGATATTTCTTAATGGAGAGTCCCGTGAGATCCCAGAAAAAACTTCAGTGAAACAGCTTTTTACTTTCTTAGAACTTTCAGATAAGCACTGCGCAGTAGAGATTAATAAAGAAATTATTTTTAAATCCATTTGGAATGAGAGAGAATTGCTTAAAGAAGACAGGGTTGAGATAGTAAGAGCCATAGGAGGCGGATAATTTTGTTTAAAGATCCCCTAGTTATTGCAGGGAAAGAATATAAATCTCGTTTATTAGTTGGTACAGGAAAATATATAAATGAGGAGCAGGCACTCGAATCTATAAAAGCTTCAAAAAGCGAAATCGTCACAGTTGCAATAAGAAGAGTCGAACTAGATTCAAAAAAAAGACCTAACTCAATTTTAAATTTCGTTACACCAGAACAATTTACTATTTTGCCAAATACAGCTGGTTGTTTTAGTGCAAAAGAAGCTATAAGAATCGCATGCTTAGGAAGAGAACTATTGAATGGAGAGAGTTTAGTTAAGCTTGAAGTTCTCAAAGACAAGGAAACTCTTTTACCTTTAATGGATGAAACTGTTTCAGCCGCAAAAGAGCTTGTTAATTTGGGTTTTAAAGTTATGGTTTATTGCACTGATGAGCTTGATTACGCTTTAACTTTAGAAGACATCGGTTGCGTTGCAATAATGCCTTTGGCATCACCTATTGGCTCAGGCCAAGGAATTATAAATCCTGAAGCTATAGAGAAAATTATAGAAAAAATATCTTGTCCTGTAATTATTGATGCTGGAATTGGGACAGCTTCAGAAGTGACTATAGCTATGGAAATGGGATGCGATGGTGTTTTATTAAATACAGCTATCGCAAAAGCAAAAGATCCTATTTTAATGGCCGAGGCAATGAGGGATGCAGCTATAAGTGGAAGAAAAAGCTTCTTGGCTGGAAGAATACCTGTAAAAAAGGATGCAAATCCAAGTTCTCCAATGAAGGGGATAGTAAATTCTTGAAAAATTCTATCAAAAGTTTTTCTAAGGCACGATCAAGATCTTCGTTTAAAAATAAACAGATTCTTTCAAAGGCAAATGAGATTTTTTTTGTAACAGAAGACAATTTTGAAGATTTTAAATTTTTAAATGAAGATCCTTTTAAATTAAATTTAGAAATTGGTTTTGGTGATGGAAAATATTTAACCGAACATGCTTTAAATAATCCAAAACAATCATTTATTGGTATAGAGGTATTTGAATCAGGGTTAGCTAATACCTATAAAAAAATTGAAAAATTGAACATAACGAATTTAAAACTTATTCAAGGAGATGTGTCGGAAATTTTCTCGAAGAATAAAAGCAAGAACTTGTTTGATCTTATAACTATTTTTTTCCCTGATCCTTGGCCAAAATCTAAACATAAAAAAAGACGGTTATTAAAAAAAAATTTTTTTCTAATTTTGAAATCTTTACTTAAAAAAGAAGGAAAAATAATTATAAAAACCGATTGGCAAGATTATGCGAAAGAAATTATGGAAACTCTTAATGACTTAAAGTTTAAATTCGATCATGAGTCTTCCAGCGTTGACTCAAAAGAATTTATTACAAAATACGAAGAGATTGCTTTATTAGAAAAAAGAACGGTCACTACATTTTTGATTCATTCAATAAGTTAATCATTTTTAAAGTTGATATAGTTCTATGACTTATCTTCATCCTCTTCTCTTCTGAAATCTCAGCTAAGGTGAGTTTAGAATTTTTAATTTGAAAAATTGGATCATAACCAAAACCACCTTTACCTCTTGGAGAATTAATTATTTTTCCAAATAGTTCGCCATAAGAAAATAAGGAAGTTTTTAATTCGGGGTGTAAAAAAGATAAAATAGAAACAAATTTAGCTGATTTGTCTTTTTTTAAGCTTAGCTCATCCAATAATTTATTATTATTTAGAATGCCACTTCATTTTTCTCCTCCTTATCTAGCAGAAAAAATCCCAGGTTCTCCATTTAATGAATCTACCTCGAGTCCTGAATCATCTCCTAAAGAAGGCAATCCAGAGATATCCGAAGCAAATTTTGCTTTTATAAAAGCATTTTCTTCATAGCTTGTACCTGTCTCTTCAATCTCCTCATTAGTAAATTCAGAGATCGGTATTAATTCAAAATTAGTATTTTTAAATAAATAGTTAAATTCTTTTAGTTTTCCTGAGTTTTTCGAAGCTAAAACTATTTTCAAGATTTCTTTTCAAGTTTATAAATAGCAATCTCGGCAAATAAATTAGGAAAAAGATTGGATAAAAAAGTGCTATTTCCAGATGCCTTGATAAGTTTCTTTTCGGATATGACAATATTTGAATCTAAACACAAAGTTTCAAAATCTTTTAAAGAACATAAGTGCAGGTTTGGAGTCGAATACCATGAATGCGGCAATGCAGATGAAACTGGCATTTTTCCAGTTATAAAAAGTTGCAATCTGCATTTAAGATTTGCAAAATTTGGAATACTAACAATGCATTCTTTCCCTATCCTTATTATTTCAGATAAAGCTAGATCAGGCCTCTTTAAAGCTTGAATAGACTGACTCATCAAGACTAAATCAAAAGATTGATCTTCAAAATTGCTAAGTCCTTGATCAATATCTTGTTCTATTACATTCAAACTTTTAGCTAGACTTAGCTGTATATTCTCTTCAGATATGTCAACGCCTAGCCCATTTACATTTAATTCCTTTTTCAATTCATAAAGCATTGAGCCATCCCCACAACCAAGATCGAGAATATGAGAATTTTTAGGAATCCATTTACTTACAATTTTATACATCTGATTCCAAAAAAGTTTTTATTGTTTCAACATATCTTTCATCGGGAAATAAAAATCCATCATGTCCCTGAAAAGATTCAATATTCACGTAACTAACTGGTTTCTTAGCTGCTACCAGAGAATTAACAATTTCTTTAGATCGCTTGGGCGAAAATCTCCAATCTGAAGAAAATGAGATTATTAGGAAATTTGCTTTTGTTTGTTCAAGACTGTCAATCAAATTACCCTTGAAATATTTTGCTGGATCAAAATAATCTAATGCTTTAGTCATTAGTAAATAAGTATGAGCATCGAATTTATCTGAAAAATTATCCGCTTGATATCTGAGATAACTTTCAACTTCAAACTCAACATCATAACCGTACTCAATTTTTTCTTTTTTTAAATCTCTATCAAACTTTTCCTTCATTACTTCTTCAGATAAATAGGTGATATGACCTAACATTCTTGCCAGCCCTAAGCCTCTTTTAGGATGATGTGTACCTTTTTCAAAATCGGGATCATTAACAATTGCTTGTCTAGCTACCTCGTTAAAAGCAATATTTTGAGCACTTAATTTAGGCGCGGCGGCTATAACAATAGATTTAGCCACTAAATCAGGATAATCAATTGCCCATTGCAAGGCTTGCATTCCACCCAAACTTCCGCCAGCTACAGCAAGCCATCGATCGATATTTAAATGAGATCGCAATAAGTTTTGACTGTTTATCCAATCTTTAACCGTTACTAGAGGAAAATCTTTACCATATTTTTCATTATTATCAGGATTAACACTTGATGGGCCAGTTGATCCATGACATCCGCCTAAATTATTAAGTGACACTACAAAATATTTTTTTGTATCGAATGCTTTTCCCGGTCCAATAAGTTCGTTCCACCATCCGGGTCTTTTATCGTCTTTATCACTTAATCCTGCTGCATGATGGTTGCCACTTAAAGCGTGACAAATCAAAATAGCATTATCTTTGTCTTTGGAAAGCTCTCCATATGTTTCATAAATCAGTTCAAAACCATCTAAACTTTTTCCAGATTCAAGTGAGAATTTTTCTTCAAAAGAAAAAATTTTCGGCTCGATGACTCCAAGTTCAAATTCGTTCATTTAAAATAATACCGGTAAGTTCATAGTAAACCTTAAGTTATCTAAAATTCTGTCGATTTGAATTAGTAGAAAAAAAACAATAATAGGAGAGAAATCCATCCCACCAAACAAAGTCAGTCTTTGGAAAGGCTTCAAAAGAGGTTGAGTAATATTATGACAAATACTTAGAAAAGGATTATTGGAAGTCGGGGCCACCCAACTGCCAATTATTGAAATAAAAAGGGAGAATCTAAGAATCTGAGAAACCAAAAAAAAGAGGCTTAGGATAGACCATGAAACTGCATTAATAATATCAAAATCCATTTCTTTGCTTGAGCTGAATAAATAAAATGACAAGAATTTAAGATCGATAATCCAAAAGACACAAGCCAAATCAATTCCAAAAAGAATTGGTAAAAATACTCTAAAAGGTTTGCAAAATGGGTCCAATGTAGAAAAAGATATTTTTACAATTGGGTTTAGAAAGCTTATTTCAAAAAATCTAAACAATAAGTAAAAAGAGAAAACTATTGCTAATAAATTCGTCAAAATTGAGGAAGCATAAAGAGGATCCATTTTTAATCTCCTAATGCCTTTGATTTAATAATTGCATCATTTATTGCCTGATTCCAAATATCTTCTATTCCTTTTTCATTTATTTTATTTAAGGCTGCTTCAGTTACTCCTCCTTTTGAAGCAACCATATCAACTATGTTTTCAAAACTATTCTTCTCATCAGATTTATGAATATGAGATGTGCCATCTAAGATTTCTCTGATCCATGGCTCTGGTTCTTCAAAGCCATGCTCTTTTGCAATTTTAGCCAAAGTATTGGATAAATGACTTATGAAAGCTGGACCAGCTCCAAATATAGAAGTGAAAGCATCAAATTTATCTTCTTCGATTTTTAAACAACTGCCCAATTTTTCAAGAATATCTAAGGCGTTGTTATCATTAATATTCATCTCCGTATAGAAAGCTATTGGACTAGAGCCACTACTGATACCAAGTGTGGGCATAGCTCTTAGAATATATTCATAGCCACCTAAAAAAGATTTTAAATTGTTAAATTTTAATCCGGCAACAAAGGAGATTATTAACTGAGAAGATAAGATATTTTTTAGTTGGTCTGCCACTTCTTCAACTTTATTAGGTTTTACAGATAAAAAAATAACTTCCGAGTTTTTTACTAAGTCATCTAAATCAGTATAAATAGCTCCCAGGTCAATTATTTTTTGGTTTTCAGATGGGTCACTTACGAAAATAGTAAATTCATTAGCTAACTTTTCAATTGCATGTCTGCCTAAATTTCCTGCCCCTATAAAGCCTATAGTCTTGATGTCTTTAATTTCTTTCACCAAATATTCCTGTGCCTATTCTAACCATTGTAGATCCATTTTTAATTGCCAATTCAAAATCATTGCTCATTCCCATAGAAATTTCATTCGCTTCGGAAAATTTATTTCTAAGTTTTAACGAAATTTCTAAAGTTTTTTTAAAAGATTCTTCAGTTAAATTAATTTCCAAGCTGTTTTTAGGTATTACCATTATCCCTTTTAATTTTATATTTGGTAAAACAGATATTTTTTCAGCTAAATCAAATAGCTGACTTTCATTAATGCCGCTCTTGCTCTCTTCATTATCTATATTAATTTGAATGAGAACATTTATGATCTTATTTACGGGACAGTCATCATTTAAGCGTTTTGCAATCTTATATCTATCGATTGTATGCACCCATTGAAAGTTTTTAGCTATGTCTTTACATTTATTAGACTGTATTTTTCCAATAAAGTGCCAATTAATATCCAAGTGATTTAAAGAGACTATTTTCTGTAAAGCTTCTTGCAAATAATTTTCGCCAAAATTTTTAATTCCTAACAGATAAGCTTGCTCAACTAACTCTGCAGATTTTTTTTTACTTACTGCAATAATTGAAGTCTTCTTTTTAATCTTTTCATTTAATATAGAAATGTTTTCTTCAATATTTATCACTACATTTTTTCTGGAGTTTCTATCATTAAAACATCCATCCCACTTTTTATTGTTTTTTTGACTGCTAATAATAAGGCGAATTTCGCATTTCTTTTGTCTTCTTCAACGTCAATAATTATTTCAGAATTGTAATAAGAGTGAAATTTCGACGCTAAGTCTCTTAGATAAAAACAAATAGGGTGTACTTCATAATTTTCATTACATTGTTCGATAATTGTTTTGTAATTTTCTAAATAAGAAATGATCTCTAATTCAGATTTTTTATTTAAGAGAACTAAATTATTAATTCCATCTTTGATGTTAAAATTCATTTTCCTTTTTTTTAATTCTTTTTCTAGACTACATATTCTTGCAAATGCGTATTGGATGTAATAAACCGGGTTATTCTTGTCCTGACTTATCGCTAAATCCATATCAAATTCCAAAGCTTGGTCGCTTTTTTTTGCTAAATAAAAGAATCTGGCAGCATCTACTCCTACTTCTTCGATAAGCTCATCCAAAGTAACAAAATCACCAGCTCTAGTTGACATAGAGGTCTTCTGACCTTTTTTAATCAAAGAAACAAACTGAATAAAAAATGTTTTAAGTTTTTCAGATTTTAGTTTTAGAGCCTTAACAGAAGCTATTATTCTTGGGAGATAGCCATGATGATCTGACCCCCAGATATTAATTATTTCGTCATAACCTCTATTGAATTTGTCCTTATGGTAAGCAATATCTGATAAAAAATATGTTTCTTGATCATCTGATCTTATGAGAACTCTGTCTTTATCATCTCCAAACTGAGTTGACTTAAACCAAATTGCTCCTTCACTATTAAACGAATATTCACTTTCCAAGTCTTTTAGTACTTCTTGAATTTTATTTTTGTTCGAGCCATGTTTCTCATACAAAGAGCTTTCTGAATAAAAAGAATCAAAATTTACTTTAAATTCTTCTAAAGTCATCTTAATATTTTTCATCATTTCTTTAATTATTAGATCAATAAATTTCTTTCCATCCTTTAATTCAATGTAAGTGTCATTTTCTTGATTTTTTATTTTTGCAGCCAACTCATCAATGTATTTCCCCTTATAAAAATTAGTATCGTCAATTTTCGAAGTATCTATTTTAAATTTTTCTAAATATTTCTTATGAACGCTATCAGCTAAAATTTTTGTTTGAAGACCTTGGTCATTAACATAGTATTCTTGTGAAACATCGTTTCCAGATTTTTTTAATAAGTTACTCAAAGATGATCCTAAAGCAGCTCCTCTGCCATGTCCGACATGGAGAGGTCCGGTGGGATTTGAAGAAACGTATTCAATCAAAATATTTTTTTTTGTTTTTTCTTGAAAAGGATAAAAAGATCCTTCGCTTTTAAGCAAATCCTTCAAATAATTTAAGTTAGCTAGATCGGTAAGAAAAAAATTTATAAACCCAGGACCTGCTAATTCAACTCTTTCTATCCATTTTTTATCAGGTAAAGAGCTGATAATTTTTTTGGCCAACTCTTTTGGATTTTTCTGAAGTTCTTTTGCTAAAATCATTGCAACATTAGAGCTCCAATCGCCATGAACTTCAGATCTAGTCTTTACTATTTCTGGAATTAAATCATCTCTATCAAAAAGATCATCAATTACAGCTTTTAACAGATCACTAAGTTTTTCTTTCATTTATTGACTCGGTTTTGATATTCATTAGTTCTAGTATCTACTTTAATGAAATCTCCCTCTTCAATAAACAAAGGAACTTTTATTTCTAAGCCATTGGATAATTTCGCAGATTTGAGAGTATTAGTCGATGTATCTCCTTTAAACCCAGGCTCTGTCTCTACAATATCTATTTCAGCAAAAGTATCAATTTCAACAGTGACAAGAGTGTTCTCCCACATGGCAATTTCATAGGTTTCTCCTTCCTTGATCCATAAGCTTTTCGAGCCTAAAAGATCTAAATCAAAGCCAATTTGCTCATAGTTCTTTAAATTCATAAAGATAGCATTATTTCCCTCTTTATAAAGATATTGCATTTCAAGAGAGGATATATCAGCCTTTTCAATAGATTCTCCGGTTTTAAAGGTTTTATCTAACACACGGCCGTTAACAAGAGATTTATATTTAACTCGCATAACTGCTTGACCTTTTCCAGGTTTATGAAAATCATTTTCTGTAATTTCACATAGCTCATTATCAATAATAACTTTTAAACCAGGTCTAAATTCATTAGTACTTACTTCGGCCATTTATAAACTCCATCTATTCTTTGCTATTAAATATAAACTATGTTTCAAAAGGAAATACTTTAAGTTGCAAATATTTTTATTAGAACTTAAAGTATTGCTCTAACAACGTAGTTTACAGAACGAAATTCTAGTTTTTCGGTTTTTTGCTTTAAAAAAATCTAGAATATATATTATTTAGGGGTTCCTATGACAAAAGACATAACTAAAATTATTCTGCCTTTAGCATTAGTTTTTTCTCTTTCAACATACTCACAACTAGACTCAGTTCTAGAAACAAACAAAGAAAGAACAACAGCTGCTACAGCATCACAAGCTAAAATAGATTCAACTCAAATTAAAACCGACAAAGCTTCAACAGAATATAAAAGTGTTAGTAAGCAGATAGAGGGATTAAAAGTCTATAACGCTCAAAAAAGAAAACAGATTAAAAGACAAAAAGAGCGCATGGAAGAGATTGAAAAAACCATGAAATACGCATCAGTTTTGCAAAGACAAATTCCCCCTTTAGCAAGAAGAATGCATGCTGGATTAGAACAATTCGTAGCGCTTGATTTACCGTTTAATTCTGGTGAAAGAGCAGAACGAATGAAATTTATTAAAGACGCTCTAGATAATCCAACAGTTTCTCCAGCAGAAAAATTAAGACAAGTCTTAGAAGGGTTCAACATTGAAGCTGAATACGGAAGAAAAATAGATACTTACAAAGATACAGTTCTTATTGATGATCAAGAAAGAGATGTGAACATTCTCAGGATTGGAAGATTGGTTCTTGCCTACCAAACTTCAGATCTTGACGAGACTGGAATATGGAATAAAGAAACACAATCTTGGGAAAGTCTTCCAGGAAGATACAGAGGCGTTGTAAGAGACGGTATTAGTATGGCTAACAAATTAAAAACTGTAGATATGCTTGAACTGCCTGTTCCTGCTGCGGAGATTGTGCAATGAAAAATTTATTTATAAAAATTCTTTTAAGTGCAATCCTTTCTTTCTCTTCTTTTGCTTTGGTTGGTCAAGAAGAAGCTCCTCAATCTCAGGCTTTGACTTTGGATGAGCTTTTAGAATTAGTTAAGGCAGGAAAATTTGCCGAAAATGAAGAAGCTACTAAAAGAGAAAATAGGTTCAATAAAGAAAAAAATAGACAACAAACTCTTTTAGCTAATGCAAAAGCAGAAAGAGTAAAACTAGAAGCTATCGCAACCTCTTTGGAAGCAACTTTTGAGGCCAACGATGCAAAATTAAATCTTCTTGAAGATCAACTAAAAACTAGATTAGGTTCTCTTTATGAGACTTTTGGGCATTTGCAAGGAGTGGCATCTGATACGGAAGACTATTTTAAAACTGCTATTACTTCGGGACAATTTGGAAAGGATCGAGAAATTTTCTTAAAAGATCTGGCAAAGAAAATGGGAGAGGGAGTTAGCGTTGCAACAATCGAAGAAATCGAACAACTTTGGTACGAATTATCCAGAGAGTTAGTGGCTTCAGGAAGTGTCGAAAGATTTGAAGCAACAGTCATAGATAATGACGGAGAATCGTCAATAGAAGATGTTGTGAGAATAGGTAACTTTAATGCCGTTGCTGAAGGTCAATACCTAACATATCTTTCAAAGAGAGGAGCATATGAAACTTTACCCAAACAACCAGGCAGATACTTAGATGGAACTTATGATATCTTTGATGAAGACTCTGGTTTTGTCCAATTCGCAGTTGATCCTACAGGTCCTCAAGGAGGAGCATTATTAGTAAACTTGATTTCCTTACCTTCATTTTTTGAACAAATTCAATATGGTAGGATTACTGGATACACAATTATTTTATTATTCTTTATAGCTATTGGAGTCTTTGGCTGGCGTTTTTATGCCTTATTCACAATTAATGGCAATGTAAAAAAACAAGCATCTGGAGAGTCGGCAGGAGATAATCCTCTATCAAGAATATTCTCAGTTGCTGATCAAAATAAGACAGATACCGAAACTTTAGAGCTGAAACTAGCAGAACAAATTTTAATTGAAAGAGCTGAAATAGATCAATATATTTGGGTAGTAAGGCTAATAGCAGTTATTTCACCATTACTTGGTTTATTTGGAACCATCATTGGAATGATCAATACTTTCCAAGCAATAACGTTGTTTGGCACAGGCGATCCAAAAACTATGGCTGGAGGAATCTCTGAAGCCTTAGTAACAACGATGCTAGGTCTAATGTGTGCTATACCTGCAACTTTTATGGCAGCGGCTTTATCTAACTATTCCAAAGGAATACTAGCTGTTCTAGAAGAGCAAAGTACAGGAATGGTTGCTGCTAGAGCAGAAGAAACAAATAGCGGTGAAGCTCTTTAGATAGATTATGAGTTGGTTCTTTAATCTTCAAGATACACTTTTCTCTTTTTTAGAAAAAGGCGGAGGAGTGGTTTTAATAATAAGTCTTCTTGTAGTCATGATGTGGTTCTTCATTTTTGAAAGAATCTGGTATTTTAGATTTATTCATCCTGCGGTTGAGAAAGAAACTATAGATGAGTGGTCAAAAGTCTCAGAACATAAATCCTGGAAAGGTCATGTTATTAGATCAATGCTTATTTCAAAAGCAAATCTTAAAATTAAAAATAATCTAGAATTGATTCGAGTAAGCATAGCAATTGCCCCTTTATTAGGGCTCTTTGGAACAATTATCGGAATGATAGAAGTATTTCACATTCTTGCTGTAACCGGAGGAGGAGATGCCAAGGCAATGGCTGGAGGAGTCGCTAGATCTACAATTCCAGCAATGGCAGGTCTAATGGCTGCTATCCCCGCAAGTATTGCAGCCAGATGGCTGGAGCAAAATGCAAAGAAAAAATCAGATTTGGTGTCAGAACATTTAACATACGAGTGAAAAATAAATGAGAAGATCGTTAATTAGTCAAGCAGTAGAAGAAGCAGAAGAGCCAAATATTACTCCCATGTTGGATGTAGTCTTTATTTTATTAATTTTTTTCATCGTTACAGCAAATTTTATAAAAGATCCTGGATTGGAAATTAATAGACCTGATTCCGAAACTGCTGAAATCACTGAAAATGCAGCTATTTTGATTGCAATAGGGCCAGCAGGTGAAATTTATATGGATGGAAGAAGAATAGATGTTCGTCAGGTAAAAGCAAACGTCATACGGTTGATGGCAGAAAATCCTCAAGGCGCAGTTGTAATGCAAGCTGATAAAAAAGCTACCGCTGAAAAAATAATTGCGGTCATGGATGAAGTTAGAGAAGCTGGCGTTATTGATATTTCAATTGCTTCAGAACCTAATTTCTAATGATTCAAAACTTCATAAACTTTTTAAAAAAAATAATTCCAATCGATTTGGATTCGATGGTTTTAGAATCAACTGAAAACGAGTCCAACGTTTATCAGAAATATGGCGTGGCAGCAGCAGCAGCTACTGCGGTTGCTCTATTTTCTTTATTCTTAATGGCTTTTCTAATCGCAACAGGCGAAGTTCAACTGGATGAAATTAAAACAAGAAAAATTGTTGATATCGTAATGCCACAAAGAGATCCGGAATTACTTGATAATGTAGAAAGACCAGAAGAAGCTGAACCTGAGCCAGATCAGACACCGCCTGAGGTAGATATAGAAAATATCGATAATGTATTGGATGATGCTCTTAATCTCAATTTTAAGTTTAAAGCTAAAAGACAAGGAGTCTTTGCAGATGGATCTTATGTTCCAATTTTTCAAGTTCCACCTCAATACCCTAGAAGAGCTATGGAAAGAGGTATAGAGGGCTGCGTCCTTCTAGAATACACGGTCACAATAGCAGGAGCGGTTTCAAATCCAGTTGTTATAAAAGCTATTCCACCAAACATTTTTGATAGAGCTGCAACAAGAGCAGCAATAAGATATAAATATAAACCTTTAATTAGAGATGGAGTTGCAGTCCCTGTAGAAGGTGTTAGACAAAGGATTACTTTTGTTTTAGAGTCACAAGAAAAAGGTCCAGGATATATTCCTGCAAACTGCGTAGGTCAAATGTAATGAAAAACTTAAGTATATATTTTTCCATTGTCATATTATTTTTTGTTTCTATAAATATTTCAGCTCAAGAAAAAAAACAAGAATATAACTTCCCTGGATTTACATTAAAAAAATGTCTTGCTGATTATGAGATAAAAAAATCTAATGCAAGAAGAGTAGCCAAACTCCCAAGCAAGGCCGCTCAAAAATATTTAAAAACTCTTTATCCCGCTTTAGAGGAAGATGATTTGGTTCTTGCTAAAGAAATTTTGGATAGAATGAATGCTGATAAAGATATTTCGGAAACAGACAAAGCTCAGATGTACTACTATTATGCTTATGTTTATTTCAGTGAAGATAACTTAAGAAAGGCTAAACAATCTTATAAATCTTTTCTTCAAATTGAGGGAGCTGATCCAAGATTAAAATCAAATGTAATTTTCAGCTTGGCCCAAATTGCTTATACGGAAGAAAAATATAAAGAAGCAATCAAACAATTAAAAGAATGGCTAACCATGGAAGCAAATCCTAGCTCTACCGGGTTTGATATTATTGCTGCATCTCACTGGCAATTAAAAAATAAAAAACTAGCACTAAAAAATGCTGAAACTGGCTTGTGTGTTGCTAAAGCAAATAAATCTAAACCCAGAGAATCAACCTACAATCTTCTTTTAGCTTTATACAACGAAGAAGGAAAAACAAAAAAAATGTTGGAATTGTATGAAGAATTAGTAATTTTCCATCCTAAGAAGAAGTACTGGACTCAACTATCAGGTATTTATGGAGAACTAAAGCAAGAAAGCAATCAGCTAACAGCTTTAGAAGCTGCATTTGATCAAGAATTATTAGATAAAAAAAATGAATATACTGCTTTATATCAATTATTGATGAGGGCAGAAGCGCCATATAAAGCTGCAAAAGTTATGGATTATGGTATTAAAAAAGGCTTCGTAAAAGATGACGAAAAGAATTTAAAAATGCTTGCTCAAGGCTGGCATATGGCACAAGAATTAGAAATTGCAGAACCAATTTATGAAAAAGCTGCAAAAAAATCAGAAGAAGGAGAGTTGTATGTTTTTCTTGGACAAATTTATCTTGCAACTGATAGATACGATTTAGCCAAAGAAACTTTAAAACTAGGATTAAAAAAAGGAAAACTTAAAGATCCTGTTACGGTAAACATTCTATTAGGACAGGTTTCCTACGAACAACAAAATTTTGTAGATGCGACTAAATTTTTTAGAACAGCTTTGGATAGACTTACTGATTTAAAAATTAAAGATAAAAAACTTTTAGAGAAAAGGCAGGATAAACTTAGAGCTCAAGCTTTAACTTGGCTTACTTACACTGAAAAAGAGGCAAAAAGAGTTAAGACTTTAGAGTTAAGAAAAAGAGATTTAGAAGAAAGTTAAGCTTTCTTTGAATATTCAATTAATTTACATTCAATGTTGCTTTTTTCATCGAAAAATTTCTCTTCTTTTTCAATTTGCCAAAGATCCCAGTTAATATCTGGAAAAAAAGCATCCCCTTCAAAATCTTTTAAAATTCGAGTAATTGCCAATGAATTTGCAACAGGCTCAAATAATTCATAAATTTTAGAACCACCTATTACAAAGACGTCTTCGTTTGATTCTTTTATAAGTTCCAAGGCCTCATAAAAATCGTTTATTACTTTTATCCCTTCCCGCTCAAAGTTTTCGTCTTTAGTCATTACAATATTTTGTCTATTAGGTAATGGCCTTCCTATAGAGTCAAAGGTTTTTCGGCCCATCAGAATAGTATGTCCTGATGTCATTTGTTTAAATCTTTTAAGATCTTCAGGAATATTCCAAGGTAAAGAATTTTCCTTACCAATAACATTATTAGAGGCAATCGCTGCGACAAGAGTAATTTTCATTAAACAGCTATTGGGGCAGATATGGCAGGATGACTTTCATAGTTAACAATTTCTATATCCTCAAATTTAAAGTCAAAAATGTTATTAACATTAGAACTTAACTTTAATTCAGGAAGCCCCATTACTTCTCTAGATAATTGAAGTTTTGCTTGCTCTAGATGATTGATATATAAATGCGCATCTCCAAGAGTATGAACAAACTTTCCAGCTTTTAAATTACAAACCTGAGCAATCATGTGCGTTAAAAGAGCATAAGAGGCAATATTAAATGGAACGCCTAAAAAAATATCTGCACTTCTTTGGTATAGCTGACAAGAAAGCTCTCCGTTAGCAACATAAAATTGAAAAAGAGAATGACATGGCGGAAGAGCCATTTCATCTACCAAGGCAGGATTCCAAGCGCTAACAATATGCCTTCGTGAATCTGGATTGTTTTTAATTCCATTAATTAAATTTTCAATTTGATCTATCGTTCCATTGTTTCCATCTGGCCAGGAACGCCATTGAGCGCCATATACTGGACCTAAATCTCCATTCTCGTCTGCCCATTCATCCCATATGGATACCCCATTCTCTTTTAAGTAAGAAATATTAGTCGAGCCTTGAAGAAACCAAATCAACTCATGGATGATAGATTTTAGATGTACTTTTTTAGTCGTGACTAAGGGAAATCCTTTGGAAAGGTCAAATTTCATTTGATGACCAAAAATACTTAAAGTTCCTGTGCCAGTTCGATCAGACTTTTCCTGACCTTCATCTAAAACTTTTTGCATTAAATCAAGATACTGTTTCATTTTTTTTCTTTCTACTTAGGAAGATTAATATTAAGCCAGCTAAGACCATTGGAATGGAAAGTAATTGACCCCTAGTGATTATATCTAAAAAATCAAAACCTATATGAGCATCTGGCATTCTAAAGCTTTCAGTGAATATTCTAAATGACCCATAAAGAGTTAAGAACATTCCAGATATAAACATTCTTGGCCTAGGTTTTTTTGAAAGCCAATTTAAAATTACAAAAAGTATAAGCCCTTCAAAGAAAGCTTGATAAAGTTGAGAGGGGTGCCTTACCAACTGAAGTGAATCACTCCAAAATACCATTCCCCATGGTAAATCAGTTGGCCTGCCAATTAATTCTCCGCCTAAGAAATTTCCAATCCTGACAAGACCAAGGCCAATTGGAAATGCCAATGCAATGTGATCAGCAAGATCAAAGAAATTGATTTTAAGTTTTTTTGAAAATATAAAAAAAGAAGTTAGAACTCCTAAAAAGCCACCATGAAATGATAAACCTCCTTCCCAAACTCTTATTATAGATAACGGATCAATTAATAATTGATTAGTCCCATAAAAAAACATGTAACCTAGTCTGCCTCCAATAATTGCTCCTAAAACACCATAAAATAAAAAATCCTCTACATCATTTTCTTTGAAAGGATTTTTCTTAGTTACGATTTTTTTTGAGTACCATAGAATGCCGAATATAGCTAAAAGCCATGTTATGCCGTACCAATGTATAGGCCACCATCCAATTAAAGGAATAGGTATATAAAAAGCTACAGGGTCAATATTTACTATCATATGAAGGTGATATAAATAATTCTTATGGCAACCAATATAACCAAGACAGAAAAAGCAAGTTTTAAGGAATTGCCATCAATTCTATTTGAGATATTTGCACCTAATCTAGCAAAGTAAATACTCGATATTCCAGCTATTAAAATTGCAGGTATAAATACAGACCCATAAACATAATCTATTTGATTTAATTTATCTGGAGCGAACAAAAGAGCTCCTATTAATCCAGAAATGGCAAAAAAGAAACCCATCAAAGAAGAAGTTCCGATTGCTTCATGTATTTTCAAACCTCTAAATTGAAAATAAGGCACCATTAAAATTCCTCCACCGATTCCAACAAAAGAAGTAATTAATGCAATAAATCCACCAATTAAGAATAATTCAATTTTATTTATAGATTTATTAATATTTTTTGGAGAAAAATCAAACGCAAGTTGAATTGCTGCTAGCAACAATGATATGGCAATAATAATTTGTAAGGTTGAGCTTTCAATATTAGCAGCCACATATCTTCCAAAAATAGTTGCAATGATCGCTGCCAAAAACATATATTTTATTACTTCAAGATTTATATTCTTATTTTTGTAATGAGTATAGGAAGCCATAGGTATCGTAATTGCCATTGTTCCCATTGAAGAGCCAGTTGCCAGTAAAGGAATAATTTCAGGTGGAAAATTTAAATAATTGAAAAGAAAAATATATGCTGGCACTAAAATAATACCGCTACCGATACCAAAAAAACCAGACAATAGTCCAGCAAATATTCCGAGTAAAATTAATGGGATAAGGATTTCTATCATGAATAGTCATTATCGCTTATCTCTGACCTCTGTTAAACTTAAGTTTTCCAATTATGTGTTTAATCCTGCTTGCTAAAGAGCCATCAGACGAGTACAAATTTGTAATGGCATCTAATCGGGATGAATTTTATTCTCGTCCAACTAAATCAGCCCATTGGTGGGAAAATCCTGCAGATCTTTTAGCTGGAAAAGACCTAGAACAGGGGGGTACCTGGATGGGTATTTCTAAAAAAGGAAAGTTTGCAGCTGTAACAAACGTTAGAGATTTTTATACAAAAGACTATTTAGAGAAAAATTTCTCATCAAGAGGAGACTTAGTTAGAAATTTTTTTACATCAGATATAGATGTTGATGAATATCAAAATTCTTTAGATTATAAAAATTATTTAGGATTTAATTTGGTTTTATATAATCAGGATAAAATAAACATTTGTTCTTCTCGAGGAAAAGAAATTATCAAAGAAAAAGATAAAATTTTTGTTATAGGTAATAAAGCTTTTGGAACAAGCTCAAATAAATTAGATTTAGCAAAAAAAGAGTTTGATCAGATTTTAAATACAAATTTTACTAATGAAGATTTATTAAATCTTATGCAATCTCCTCAAGAGTCATATGATTTCGATCAAAAAAAATTAAGTGAAAATCATGGTAATGAATTTTCTGCTAGATTTATACATTCATCAATCTATGGAACTAGATCCACAACGGTCATGACTATTGATAAAAATAACTATATAGAAATAAAGGAACAGTTGTATGATCAAAATGGAAAAATAGGGCAAGAAAAAGAGTTTAAATTCAAAGTTTCATTATGAAGGCATATAACGAAGGCTATAGACCGAATGTTGCAATGGTGGTGATAAATAGCACGAATAAAGTCTTAATTTGTAGAAGAAAAAATACTAAGACATGGCAATTTCCTCAAGGCGGGATCGATAATGGAGAGGACATAAAAAAAGCAATGTATAGAGAGCTCTCTGAGGAAGTTGGTCTGAGCAAAGACGATGTTAGTTTAGTTGGTGAATCTGAGGGTACAATCACTTACGATATTCCAAAAACAATAAGATCTAAAGTTTTGGGAGGTAAATTTAAAGGACAAGAGCAAAAATGGTTTCTTCTTAAGCTGAAGAAAGATAATAGTGAAATAAAATTAGATAATGAGACTTTTCCTGAATTTGATAAATATGAATGGGTATCCTTTTGGCAGCCGCTAAACAGAATAGTAGATTTTAAAAGAGAGGCTTATCGAAAAGCTTTAAGCGAATTAAGGTTTTTGATATGAAAACAGTTATTTATGATTTAGATGACACTTTGCTTGCTGGAGATAGTGAATTTAAGTGGGCTGAATTTACTGTAAAAAAAGGATTTATAAGTAAGGACTTATATTTAGAAAAGATTAATAAATTTGAAATTGATTACAGAGCTGGAAATATGGACTTTGGAGCTTATTGTAAATTTCTTTTGAACCCATTAATTGGCAAATCTTCAGATGAAATTAGTTTGCTTGTCGATGAATTTATAAATGAATATGAAGAAGTTTTGATAGATGCTTTATCTTATGATTTATTGGAAAGACATAAAAATGATAGAAAAATAATTGCATCGGGTTCATTGAATTTTATTGTAAAAGGGTTTTCAAAATTTTTTTCCATTGATACTTTTTTTGGAACTCCTTTGGAGATAAAAAACAACGAAGTTACAGGTAATCTTGATGGTGTTCCAACCTTTGCTGAGGGCAAATTATCAACTATGCAAAAATGGAGCGAAGAAAATAATTTTCAATTAAATGAAGCAATTTTTTATACAGACTCCATCAATGACTTGCCGCTCGTAAAAGCTTGCAAACATAGTATTATTATTTCTCCAGATAAAGAATTGGAGAAATATGCTAAAGAAAACTCTTTAGAAATCATATACAGGTGATAGCGAATTAAGAAAATGGATAGAGCAGCATTAAAATTAAAGTACGATAATTTTAAAAAGATGAATCTTAATCTTGATCTGACAAGAGGGAAGCCTTCAGTAGATCAACTAAATCTTTCAAATCCCTTGATGTCTAACCTGAAGAATCAAAAAGACTTCAAAGTAGAAAAAATAGACATAAGAAACTATGGAGAAATTGATGGACTTCCATCAGCAAAGAAAATTGGTTCTCTTCTGCTTGATCTAAAACCTAAAAACATTGTTGCCAATGGCACTAGCAGCTTAAATTTGACTGCGGTTATGTTGCAAACCCTTTTCTTCAAAGGCAATGGCGACGGTCCATGGAAAGATAAAAAAAAGATTTCAATTATTTGTCCAGTTCCAGGTTATGACAGACATTTTTCTCTTTTCAATGAAATGGGAATAAAGATGATAAATGTATCCTTAACTGGCAAAGGCCCAAATATGGACGAAGTCGAAGAAATTGTAAAAAAAGATAAAAGCGTTAGAGGAATAATTTGTGTTCCTAAACACTCAAATCCAACTGGCGAAACATATTCTAAAGAGACAATTATAAGGTTGGCTAAATTACCAAAAAAAACTAGCAATAAAGATTTTATGATTTTCTATGATAACGCTTATGCAGTTCATGATTTTAGTAAGTCTCCTAAATTATTAAATATTTTTAAACAATGTGAAAAATTTAAAACTTCGAATAATATTTCTTTATTTGCAAGCACAAGTAAAATAACTTTTGCTGGCTCAGGTATTGCTTTTGTCGGTGGTTCGGAAAAAACGTTGGAAAATTTCCTTTCTTACTTAGAAAAAATAATAGTTGGTTCGGATAAAATAAATCAGGCAAGACACGTAAAATTTCTAAAAGATTCTAAAACTTTAAATCTTCACATGTCCAATCTTTCATTGCTGATTAGACCAAAATTTGAAATTGTTGAAAGGTATTTATCTACACTTCCTAAAGACATGGCTAGTTGGAGTTCCCCAACGGGAGGTTATTTTGTTTCATTTGATTCTAAACCTGGCAAAGCAAAAAAAATCTATAAATTATGTGCAGATGCAGGGTTAAAACTCACTCCGGTTGGCGCCACTTTTCCTTATAAAAAAGATCCAAACAACCAGAATATTAGAATTGCACCTACGCAAGTAAAAACTTCAGATTTAAAAAAAGCAATGGATTTATTTGTTACTGTTGTTCAGTTAGCAAACTAATTTCTGACGCCTTGAAGGATTTCGTAAGAATTATCTTTGAAAGGCCCAAAATTACTTGATACGTCTGGGTGAGAAACTGGTTCATTAGAAATATCTGCTAAAAGATTTTGTTGAGAAACGTAAGCTGTATAAAAAACATCTTCGTTTTCTGCAAAGACATGGTAGAAAGGTTGGTCTTTTTTTGGTCTTATTTGTGCTGGTATGCTTTGATACCACTCTTCTGTGTTGTTGAATTCTGGATCAACATCAAAAATCACACCACGGAAGTCTAAGAATTTATGTCTGACTACTTGGCCAATGGCAAAGTTTGTCTCAATTATTTCTTTCATGTTTATATTCATATCTTACACTACTTTATTTAGTGACATAAAAAAAAAATTCAAGGCTTATGGGGAGCTTTTAGATACTCTTTAGATTGCATTTCGATAAGCCTACTTACCGTTCTTTTATATTTCTCAAGAAGTTTATTATTTGTATACAAATTAGGAAAATCTGTTTCTGAAGAAACGATAACTTTTACTCTTCTGTCATAACATTCATCTATTAGACTTATGAATCGTCTTGCCTGATCGTCAGATTTAATAATTGGAATATTGGATATTAAAATATTATGAAACTCTTTCGCGAGTTCTATGAAGTCAGCTGAACTTCTAGGCGATGAGCAAATATCTTTGAAATCAAACCAAATTGTTCCTTCAGTGCTTTTAATAATATTTATTTCTCTCTGCAATATTTTAATGGAACTTTCATAGGTCTTTTTTGATTTCGATAAAACTTCAAATGCATTCTTCATACTAAGGTCTGATTCGTCTCCCAAAGGCATAAAAGATAGTTTAGTTTTTTCTAATGTTCTTAGACGATAATCACTTTCAGAATTTAAAAAATAAATTTCACAATTATTTTCTATAGATTCTATTGCTGGAAGAAATAGTTTTCTTTGAAGGCCATTAGCATATAAATCTTTAGGTTCTATGTTTGACGTTGTAATTAGACAGACACCAGAGGCAAAAAGCTCAGTCATGAATTTTCCTAAGAGCATTGCGTCTCCGATATCTTCAACAAAGAATTCATCAAAACAAAGAACTTTGTATTTTTTCGCAAGTTCTTTTACGACTTTTTTAATAGGGTCCTTTTGACCAACAAGAGCATGTAAGTCATTATGAAGGTTATTCATGAACCGGTGAAAATGAAGCCTTATTTTTTTCTTTGTTTTTAAATTATCAAAGAAAAGATCCATTATAAAAGTTTTTCCTCTTCCTACTTCTCCATGCACATAAAGACTTTTTATATTTTTATTCTTTTTGAAACTAAAAATTTTTTTGGGTCTATCAATCTCTTTGATGCGAGCTTCTAGTTTTTCTATTAAAGAGATCTGAAAATCATCCAGCTCTATTTTTCCGTCTTCAACGGATTTAAGATAAGTTTTTTTCAGTTTACGCTTTTATGAACTGTTATTTCGGGAGCACCATCTAAAAAAGGTGCCAATGCCATCCCTAAAGTAGCAAAGTGTTCTGTTTGAGTATGATTTGCATGCGCTTCTTCTGATTGATAAAGCTCAATCATCATTATTGTTAAGGGGTCTTCAGTTTCATGCATTTCATAATAAAAACAATCTGGCTCATTGCTTGCAACTGCTTCAACCAATTTTCCCATTGCCTCTATAAAATTATCTCTTTCCCCATCTTTAATTTTTAATTTCGCTATTGCTCCAATCATTTTTTCCCTCTTTTTGTTATTATTAATTTTTAAACCTTTTAAGTATAAACATTATTCAGTGTTGGAGAAAACTATGATTAAAATTTGGGGAACTGAGGCATCTAGAGCATTGAGGCCTATTTGGACAGCAGAAGAAATGGGCTTAGATTATGAATTAACGATGATGCCATTTCCACCAAGAGTCTTTATGAAAGAATATTTGGATGTAAATATGCTTGGAACTATTCCTTATTTGACTGATGGTGAAGTAAAAATGACTGAATCGGTAGCAATGTCTCAGTATTTGGCAGAAAAATATGGCCCTACTGATATAAGAGTTATGCCAGATGAACTAGATTATCCTTCATATTTGAATTGGCTTTATCATTCAGATGCGACATTAACTTTTCCTCAAACAGTTGTTCTAAGGTATAAGCTTCAGGAGCCAGGTGTTGCAGATGCAGCAGTCGAAGGTTATAGCAGATGGTTCGTTTCTAGATGCAAGTTACTTGAAACAGCTTTAGAAGATAGAGAATATTTATGTTCAAACCGTTTTACTATTGCCGATATTTGCGTAAGTTATGCTTTTGTTGTCGCAGAATCACTAGGTATCCATCAGGCATTTAAACCAAACATAAAAAGATACACCGACATGCTTTTTGAAAGAGATGCGTTTAAAAAATCAAAAGCATTCAAATTTGAAGAATGAATAAGTATGGAAATTAAAGAAAATTTATTTAAGTCTGATAGACATAATTCATTTTATTTATCATCAGGCCCGGAAGAGGGCGAGTTAATTATCATGACTCATGGTTGGCCAGAGCTATCACTAAGTTGGAGACACCAGTTAAAATTTTTAGGAGAACTTGGATATCATGTTGTGGCCCCAGATATGAGAGGTTACGGTAGATCTTCTGTTTACAAAGATCATGAAGCATATTCTCAGAGAGAAATAAACCTAGATATGGTTGAGTTATTTACTTCTTTGGGAAAGAAAGAAGCAATTTGGATAGGGCATGACTGGGGTTCTCCAGTTGTATGGAATATGGCACTTCATCATCCAGATAAAGTTAAAGCAGTTTGTAGCCTATGTGTGCCGCTTGGTTTTGGCGAACATCCTGAAAATTTAATGAATACGGTAAATAGAGAAATTTATCCTGTAGAAGAATATCCTGCTGGACAATGGGATTATCAGTTTCATTACTATGAAAATTTCGATGATGCTCAAAAAGAAATGGATGAGGACCCATACAAATTAGTAAAAATATTGTTTAGAAAAGGTGATCCAATGGGACTAGGACTGCCAGCTGGAACCTCTTCAACAAGAAAAAATAAAGGCTGGTTTACTGAGTTTGGAGGAATTCCTGACTTTCCAAGAGACGAAGAAATGATTTCAGAAGAAGAGGCAAGGACCTTTGCAAAATATTTAACTGAAAACACCTTTTTTGGACCCAACTCATGGTATGTAAATGGTGAAGAAAATCAAAAATTTAACGAAATGATCGATGATCAAACTTTAGAAATGCCAGCCTTATTTGTCCACGCAACTTACGATTACGTTTGTGATACAACTTCTTCACCAAAATTTGCTGCTCCAATGAGAGAGGCTTGTAAAAATTTAACTGAAAAGAGGATTGATTGCGGTCATTGGATGGCACAAGAAAAACCTGACGAATTAAATTTAATTATTAAAAATTGGCTTTCTGAAATTTAACTAAATTTGTGCCAATTCAAAAAACTTTGTCTCTAAAAAATAACTAGGATTTAGTTTTTTTTGGGCGGAAGAGGAATCAATATTGAAGTTTTATTTATGTAATTTATGTAGGAAGGATCGTCTTTCCATTTCTTATATCCTCTGGCTTCTAGCATCGAAATTCCACTTACTTTGGTTAAGAGAAATATTACAAAAATAGGAGATATTAAAGCTGTTAATTGCCAGCCACTTAAAACTGGGAATGCAATTACCGCTATGCCTATCCACAATACCATTTCACCAAAATAATTTGGATGACGCGACCACTTCCAAAGACCTTCAGTAATGAAATTATTTTCATTAGCCGGATTGTCTTTAAAATTTGTTTTTTGTTGATCAGCTATTACTTCAATAGAGAAGCCAAGAATCCAAATTAAAGCTCCAATTACAGCAAAAATATCAATAGCAATTTTCAACTCAGATGTTATTGCTGCAAGAGCCATTGCCAAAGTAAGAAAAACCCATAAACCCTGGATTGTCCAAGTCATAAGAAACCACCAAAAGTCTTTTTTCATCTGATCAAATCTTCCATCACTGCCTGCTTTTTTGACTCTGATAAATAAAAAAGAGCCAAGACGAAATGCCCAAATCCAAACCAGTAAAGTTAATAAAATGTCTCTAAGTGATATATCAACAGTAAAAAGAATAGCTAAGAGAGTTACAGAAATATAAGTCAATGAACCAGTTAGATCAAAATAATGTTCTGTTACAAAAATATAAGAAGGAATAAATACCAACCACTGTGCTAAAAAAACCATAAAGCAACAAAGGTAAATTAGCGAAATGCCAGAAATATAAACTCCTCCTTGATTAATACCTAAAGCAACTAAGCTTGCTAATAAAATACTAATGAATATTGATGGAATGGTGATTTTTTTTGACATGTAAAGCTTTTATAATTTGATGTAGAATTTCCACTTAAAAGATATTAACCTAATATTTTAAAACTAGGGAGTAAAAATATGAAATCACCAATATGTGAAATGCTAGGAGCTGAGTTTCCTTTAGTGGCTTTTAGTCACTGTAAAGACGTTGTAGTTGCTGTTTCTAAAGCAGGAGGAGTCGGAGTTCTCGGAGCAGTCGGGATGTCTCCTGAAACATTAGAGCAAGAATTAAATTGGATTGATGAAAGAATTGATGGAAAGCCTTACGGAGTTGATGTGTTGATTCCAAATAAAATGCTGGGTAAAGGTGAAGAATTTAACGCTCAAAAATTAGTTGATATGATTCCTCAAGAATATAGAGACTTCAGAACAGATGTTTTAAAAAATCATGATATTGATGCTCCTGAACTTAGAGAGAGTGAAGGAGACATTCCTGCATCTGGATTTGCACAAAATACTGCTGATCAAGGCGCTAAAGCTTTATTAGATGTAGCTTTTTCTCATCCTATAAAATTAATAGCCAACGCTCTTGGAGTGCCGCCAGATTGGATGGTAAAAATGGGTAAAGATAATGATGTGAAGGTTGCAGCTCTTTTAGGAACTAAAGAGCATGCTATTGCTCAAGTAAAAGCAGGCGTTGATATTTTAGTGGTTTCAGGAACAGAAGCAGGGGGACACTGTGGTAGTGTTTCTACCATGGTTTTAGTACCCGAAGTTCATAGAGCAATTCAGCCTTATGGAGATGTGCCGATTTTAGCGGCTGGTGGAATTGTAACTGGAGAGCAAATGGCCGCTTCCATGGTAATGGGCGCTTCTGGGGTTTGGACAGCATCTGTTTGGTTAACTACAGCAGAAGCAGAAACTCATCCAATAGTTAAAGAAAAAATGCTTCAAGCAAGTTCTAGCGATACAGTTAGATCCAGAAGTAGAACTGGAAAACACTCTAGACAACTTAAATCTTCTTGGACAGATGCATGGGAGTCTGAAAGTGCTCCAGAGCCTTTGCCAATGCCTCTTCAACCAATGGTTGCTGAACCAGCTTTAGCTAAAGTCAATCAACTTGCAGAGGGAGGCCATGACGGTGCTGTTAATTTAGCAACATATTGGGTTGGTCAAGGAGTAGGGCTTATGACGGAAAGTCTATCTGCTGGAACTGTGGTTCAAGAATTCAAGCAAGATTTTATAAATGCTTACGAAAGATTTGAAGGTTTTTTAAAAGACTAGGTTGAGTGAAATCCTGACCAAAAAACCTTTTTAACCATTCGTTCTTGTGGGGAGAGAATTTGTATTCCAAATTCCTCTCTCAGGTCGCATATTTTTCTATCTAAAAAATTTTCCGGATGTTTAAAAGGCCATTTTTTTTTCATTTTTCTTGTATTTTTAAAAGCAATCTTTATTTTGGTAGGAATTACGTTTTTGTATAATTTTAAAAATCCGATTACACCAAGTTCTTTAAACAATTTCTTAGTTAAATCCTTTAATTCCGGAAGCCTCGCATAGGAAGCTAAATAACTTAACTTATAGCTACATCCCAAACCAAGCCATGTATCTAAAAGCGCTTCTTCTTCAAGTGAAGTATCTAGACCGAAAATGACATGAGAAGCATCATGGTCTCTTATCAAAGTAGATTTATTATTGGGTTCTTTTAAAGGTATTTTGCCATTTACAACTAAGTAATTTTCGTAAACTTTAATGCCTTCTCTTAAAGTTAAGTCACAATCCTGATTTTGATAAATTAACATTAATGGTTCCACCAGGCTTGGTCTGAAAAGGCTCTAATATCAATTTCGTGAGTCCAAGTATTTTTTTTCTGTTTTGCTATAAACAAATAAGTTTCAGCCACTTCTTCAGGCAATATCATGCCATCTTCACCTTTTTGTTCTTTAAATTTCTTAAAAAGCTCAGGACCAAGCATTTTTCCAAGAGTATCAGGAGCATTTACTGCACCATCTATTATTATGTGGGCGACATGAATACCATATTCTGAAAATTCGGCATTCAGAGACTGGCAAAGCATTCTCCTTCCTCCCATTGCAGCAGCATGAGAGTGTTGACCCTT
>ERZ802830.956-NODE-956-length-28211-cov-14.9739_pt1 | contig 28211 bp, 30 predicted proteins | sample MGYA00345654_ERZ802830 | MGnify/ENA primary metagenome ERZ802830 (study PRJEB30503, sample SAMEA104212375) | marine metagenome | biome: Westerlies Biome; feature: [SRF] surface water layer (ENVO:00010504) within the epipelagic zone...; material: water...
CTTAATGTTAAAGACCCTGAATCAAGTTTAAGACAGGCAACAGAAAGCGCATTGAGACATGTGGTGGGTGATAATACTTTAGATCAAACCCTAACAGTTGGCAGACAGGATATAGCGATGCGTGTTGGTGAAAGGCTTCAAAATTATTTAGATATATACAAGACTGGGTTAAATGTTCAGCAAGTTAATATAGAGAAAACTGATCCGCCTGCAGCAGTTAAAGATGCATTTGATGATGTTGTGGCAGCTCGAGAGGATAAAGAAAGGCTTCAAAATGAGGCTGAAAGGTATGCATTATCTATTGTTCCTGAAGCTAGAGGTCAAGCGCAAGCAAGGATTCAAGATGCTGAAGGTTATAAAAAACAAGTCGTAGCAAATGCAGAAGGAGAGGTTGTAAGATTTGATAAGCTTCTAGAAGAATATAGAAAAGCACCCGAAGTCACTAGAGATCGTTTGTATATAGATGCTATGCAGTCTGTATTATCAAATTCAACCAAAATTATGATCGATGTAGAAGGGGGTAATAATCTTTTATACCTGCCACTTGATAAAATTATGGAACAAAATAAAAAAGAGGAAGAAGAATAATGAATAGATCTACAACTATAACTGTTTTAGCTGCATTAATTTTAGGACTCATAATAAATAGTGTTTTTATTGTTAATGATAAAGAACATGCAATTGTTTTCCAATTTGGAGAGGCGATAAACTCAAATGTTGATAAGGGATTAAATTTTAAAATTCCAATTATTCAAAATGTTAAAAAGTATGATGCACGTCTTCAGACACTTGATGAAGAACCCGATAGAATTCTTACTGTTGAAAGTAAATACTTGCTTGTGGATTCATTTGTTAAATACAAAATTACCGATGTTTTAACTTTTTATAGAGCAAATAATGGAAGTTTTAATAGTCTTAATAGTTTATTAGCTCAGAGAACTGAGTTTGAATTAAAAAATCAATTTGGTAAAAGAACAGTCACTGAGCTTGTTTCAGGAGAAAGAGATGAGCTAATGAATACCATGAGATCTGGATTAAATGATGTTGTGTCTGATTTAGGAATCGAGATTATTGATTTTAGAGTTAAGCGAATAGATCTTCCATCTAATTTAAGTAATGCTGTATATGAAAGAATGAGAACTGAAAGAAATCGTTTAGCAGAGGAGTTAAGATCTGAAGGTAAAGAGATTGCTAGAGAGATCAGAGCTATTGCGGATAAAGATAAAGTCGTAATATTAGCTGAAGCTTATAAAACTGCTGAACAAATTCGTGGTGAAGGTGATGCTGAGGCGACAGGAATCTACGCTAACTCATTTTCACAAGATCCTGAATTTTATGAATTTACCAGAAGTATGAAAGCTTATAGCGAAACTTTTCAAGAAAAGTCAGATGTTATGTTAATAGACTCAGATTCTGACTTTTTTAAATATTTAAATCAATCTAAAGAAAATTAAGGCTTAAGCTATGTCATTAAATACCCTTGTTCTTGGACTGCAATGGGGTGATGAAGGCAAAGGAAAGATCGTTGATGCTTTAAGTGAGCAAATTCATGCTGTTTGTAGATTTCAAGGCGGTCATAATGCTGGACATACAATTAAAGTAAATGACCAACAGACAGTTCTTCATTTGTGTCCATCTGGCGCTCTCCATCCAAATGTTCAGTGTGTAATTGGAAATGGTGTAGTTCTCTCCTTAGAAGCCTTGGCTAAAGAATTAAAAGGTTTAGAAGATCTTGGTGTTACTTTTGAGAATAGAATGCATATAAGCAATGCTTGCTCTTTAATATTACCAAGCCATATTGGTATAGATAAAGCTAGAGATAAAAAAGAATCTATTGGTACAACAGGAAGAGGTATTGGACCTGCTTATGAAGACAAGGTTGCAAGAAGAGCAGTGCGCTTTGGTGATCTTGGCGATAGTAAAGTCTTAAAAGAAAAAGTTACAACACTAGTAAATTACCATAACAAAGTTTTAGAAAATTTATATAATGTAGAACCTTATAGTATTGAAAAGATATTGCTCGAATTAGATAGCTTTAAGTACTTATACGATAACTATTCAAGTGATGTCCAAGATGTTGTCTATAAGTGGAGCAAAGAGGGGCATTCAATATTATTTGAAGGAGCTCAGGGATCTCTTCTTGATATAGATCATGGAACTTACCCATATGTTACTTCATCAAATACTACTGCAGGCGGCGTATCAACTGGTATAGGAGTTGGCCCAAAATTTATTGATAAAATTGTTGGTATTTCTAAGGCGTATACAACCAGAGTTGGAGAAGGGCCTTTCCTAACAGAATTATTTGATGATAATGCAGAGATGCTGGCAAAAAGAGGCCATGAGTTTGGAGCAACGACAGGTAGGCCTAGAAGGTGTGGATGGCTTGATCTTGTTGCTTTAAAAAAAGCAATATTTCTTAATTCTGTAACTGATTTATGTCTTACCAAATTAGATGTTTTAGATAGTTTTAATTCAATTGATGCATGTATAGAATATGATAATAGCGGAAACCCTGTTTATAAAACTTTTCCTGGATGGATGTCGAAAACAGAGGGCATTAATGATTTTAATAACCTGCCTGAAAATGCAAAAAGTTATATAAGTTTTATTGAAGATTTTATAGGTTGCTCGGCATCTATTATTTCTACTGGACCATCAAGAGAGCAAACTATTTATCTAGACTAATATTCAATTTTGATAATTTATCTAGATAAGCATTTATAAACTTATAAGAGTCAGGGCTTGAAAACTTTCTTGAAAGCCTAATACATTCATCAATAGCTATTTCTTTTGGTAGTTCTTTATTTTCTAGTTCATAAATTCCATAGAATAGTATTGATTTATCAATTAGTTCCATCTCTGAATCTTTAAGACCTAAATCACTATTTAAAATAGAGGAGAAGACATCCTTTCTTTTATTAATTACCGATAGAACTTTTATAAAATTAACAAAATCTACTTTTTTTCCTGAATGCTCATCTTCAAATTGTTTAATAATAGAGTCGACACTTTCATTGTTAAAAAGAAGTTGGAAAATAGCTTGAACTATATATTCTCTAGTTCTTACAGCAACTTTATGCTTAGCTAGATTTTTCATTAATTAGGCTTAAAAGAGCTTTTGAATTATTAGCAGTATTTTTTTCAAGCCTTTCTATGAGCTGTTGCTCATTCTCTACACATAAAACATTGTTAATAAAAGCAACATCTACAAATTCCATACTCAAATCACCAATACATCGAAAAGTTTCATTTGTGACTAAATCATAATGAGATGTATCACCTCTCACGACAATACCCAAAAACAAAACCCCTGAATATTCTGCTGAATTTTTTAAAATTTTACTTTTTGCTAAGGCTGCTAGCTCAAGAGATCCTGGAGCTTTAATAGAATCAATACTAAAACCCATTTCTTGAATAATTTTAGAAGATATATCAATCATTTTTTTAACATATTCGCTATACCAAGAGGTATGTACTAATAAAATTTTATTCATTTATAAATCCAGTAATTTCTATGTTAAATCCAGATACGGCATTGTACTTTGTCGGGGTACCTAATACCGTAATCTTTTTTAATTTAAGCGCTCTTAGTATCTGCGATCCTACTCCAATAACTCTTCTATTTCTCTTAGGCTCCACCTCTTTATTATCTAGTAAATTCATCCAATAACTTTTTGCATCCCTATGATTGATTAGTACAAATAGGCCGGCATCTTCTTTTGATATTCTTTCAAGTGATTGGCGAATTGACCAATTTTTCCCTAGCTCTTCAATTCCTAGAGTGTCTTGAAGTATGCTTTGTGTTTGCACCCTTACTAGAGGAGATTCAACTTTCATTAGATCTCCTTTGGTTAAAGAAAAATGATATTCGTCATTAACCTTATCTCTCCATACAATAAGATTAAACTTACCAAACTCATTTTCAATATTCTTATCATGAACAGCCTCAACAGTAGAATCTGATGAAAGCCTATAATCAATTAAGTCAGCTATAGTTCCAACTTTGAGACCATGATCATTGCCAAATTTTATCAGGTCATCTCTTCGAGCCATTGTGCCATCATCATTCATAATTTCACATATAACACCTGCTGATTGAAGTCCTGCAAGTTTTGCAAGATCACAAGCCGCTTCAGTATGTCCTGCTCTGCTAAGAACACCTCCTTCCATAGCTTTAAGAGGGAAGATATGACCTGGTTGAACAATATCTGACGGTTTTGAATTCTTATTTACTGCAGTTTGTATAGTGTGAGATCTATCTGCAGCAGAAATACCAGTTGTTATTCCTTCTGCAGCTTCTATGGAGACCGTAAAAGCAGTTCTATTTGCAGCTCTATTTTTGTGAGTCATCATTGGAAGATCATATTTATCACATAGACTTTGACTCATTGGCAAACATATTAGTCCTTTTCCTTTAGACGCCATAAAGTTAATAATATCTGGAGTGACAAGATCTGCAGCGCAGACCAAATCACCTTCATTTTCTCTTTCTTCATCATCTAAGATAATGACCATCTTGCCATTTTTTATATCTTCTATGATTTCAATAATATTGTCTTTCAGCATTTTTTATATATATTTTTAACGTCTGATTTTATTTTACATGTCGATTCTAATTTAAAACCAAGATTTTCAATAGTGGTATTTTTTGAAAACCAGTTAACTCCATTTTTTCCAAGCGGCTCAGATGATTTATATTCAATTAACTCATCAACAAGACCAGTCTTTAAAAAAGCATTAACTAATCTTGGACCAGCTTCTACAAGAACTGAACAGTGATCCAACTCATAGATAGAATTTATTACTTTAGCAATATTTGTTTCCTTAATTATCGTAACCTCTGCATTCTTGAAGAAGTTACTTTCCATATCAAAATTATTCTTTTTTGAAAGCAGTATTTTTTTAGGTTGATTAACTTCAAAATTTACTCTTGCATTCATCCGTGGATTATCATCAATAACAGTATTCCCTCCTGTAAGAATTGCATCATATAAAGCTCTGACATTTTGCACATCGTTTCTAGATTCTGCGCATGTTATCCAAGTACTACTGCCATCCTTATTATGAGACTTGCCATCTAAAGAGCTGGCAATTTTTACAGTTACATATGGTTTCATTTTTTCATGTTTAAAGAAAAAGAATTTATTTTGTTCTTTTACAAGCTCCTGGCATAAACCCACTTCTACTTTCACATCATTTTTTATTAATAAATCTATACCTTTTCCTGCCACCAATGGGTTTGGATCAAGAGCCCCAATAATTACTTTCTTAATTCCTATTTGCGCTATAGCTTCTGCGCAAGGACCAGTTTTACCAAAATGACTACACGGCTCTAAAGTGCAAACTAATGTTAAATCTTCAAATGAATTAAAAGATTTACCTAATAGCTTTCTTGCATTATTGATTGCATTTATTTCTGCATGATTTTCTCCAAACCTCTCATGAGATCCTTCAGAGATAATACCTGTTTTTGATACAAGTAGAGCTCCAACAACCGGATTTGGTTTTGCGGTATATTTGAATGCTTCAGCTAATGATATAGCCCTTAGCATATACTCCTCAAAGCTCATTTTTTAGCTGGTTTTCTTTTTTTTGACGAGGATTTGCTTAATGAGTTTATTTCTTCAGAAAAGTCTTTAATATCTTGAAAATCTCTATAGACAGAAGCAAATCTTACATAAGCTACTTGATCTATATCTTTTAATACTTTCATCATGATCTCACCAACTGCGTATGATTTAATTTCTCTCACACCACTTGTTCTTATTTCATTTAAAATCTTTCCAAAGGCAGTATCTATTTCCTCAGTTGATAAAGGTCTTTTTTCAAGAGCCCTTAACATGCCTCGCTTTAACTTAGAGCCATTGAATGGTTGTCTCTCCCCATTATTTTTGATTACCCTGGGCAGCGCTAGATCAGCTGTCTCAAAAGTCGTAAATCTTGAATGACAAACTTCACATTCTCTTCTTCGTCTTATTTGAGAACCATCAGCAACCAATCTTGAATCAACAACTTTAGTATCTTCTGCTTGGCAAAATGGACAAAACATAATTATTTATTATATACAGGAAATTCCTTACACATATTAATTACATTATTTTTAACGTCATTAATAATTTTTTTATCACCATTACATAGAACAACATCACAAATCCAATTACTTATTATCCGAATTTCTTTTTCTTTAAAGCCTCTTGTTGTAACTGCTGGAGTTCCCAATCTAACTCCTGAGGTCACAAATGGAGATTGAGGATCATTTGGAACCGCATTTTTATTAACAGTAATATTTGCTAACCCTAATGCTGCCTCTGAATCTTTTCCCGTAATACCTTTATTCCTTAAATCCATTAAGATTATATGGTTATCAGTTTTGCCAGTAACAATATCGATGCCTCTTGATAAAATGACTTCACACATAGTTTTTGCATTATCTAAAACTTGTTGGCTATAAATCTTAAACTCAGGCTCTAATGCTTCTTTAAAACATATAGCCTTAGCTGCAATAACATGCATCAGCGGGCCGCCCTGAGAACCAGGAAAAACAGCTGAATTTAATTTTTTTTCTAATTCAGGATTGCTTTTAGCTAAAATTATTCCTGATCTTGGTCCTCGAAGTGTTTTATGGGTAGTTGAAGTTACAACATCAGCATATGGAATAGGGGAAGGGTATACTCCAGCAGCAACAAGTCCAGATATATGAGCCATATCAACTAATAAATAAGCTTTCACCTCATCTGCAATTTCCCTAAATATAGACCAATCAATTACGCCAGAAAAAGCAGAAAACCCGGCTATTATTAATTTTGGCTTATGCTTATGCGCTAAATCTCTTACTTGATCATAATCAATATCATGAGTTTCAGGATGAAGGCCGTATTGGATTCCCTCATAATTCTTTCCTGAGAAATTTACTTTTGCTCCATGAGTTAAATGACCTCCATGATCAAGACTCATTCCAAGAATTTTTTCATTAGGTTTAAGTAATGCTAGAAAAGCAGCAGCATTAGCAGATGATCCTGAATGGGGCTGCACATTAGCGTAATCAGCTTTAAATAACTCTTTAGCTCTTTGTATAGCTAATTCTTCAGCTATATCTACATATTCACATCCTCCATAATATCTTTTAGATGGATAACCTTCAGCATATTTATTTGTAAGGATAGAACCCTGAGCTTCAAGAATTCTATTGCTTGCATAATTCTCGGATGCTATAAGTTCTAAATGATCTTCTTGTCTTAATGATTCATTATGAAAAGCATTCCACAAATCTTCATCATATTTCTCAATAGAATCATTATTATTAAATATAGAGTCTCCTCTTGATGACATTTTTTCTCCGATTGAATATGAAAAATTATACTAACTGAACTAAGGTTTTTTATGAATAAATGGCTTAGCTCTATCAGGAAAACATGATACACATATTTCACACTGAATACCAAAACATTCTCTTGCCTGACAATATTCTCGACCCCAAAAAATTATCTGTAAATGTAATTTATTCCATTCTTCTATTGGAAATAATTTTTTTAAATCCTTTTCAGTTTGTAAAACATTCTTGCCCTTTGTAAGCCCCCATCTTTGAGCTAGTCTATGAATATGAGTATCTACTGGAAAAGCTGGGATACCAAAACCCTGAGAAATAACCACAGACGCTGTTTTATGACCAACTCCAGGCAATTTCTCTAATTCTTCAATATCTTTAGGGACTTCTCCATTAAATTTAGAAACCAAGATTTTAGAGAGTTCTAGTATAGCTTTTGATTTTTTAGGGCCAAGGCCACAAGGCTTAATTATGTCATATATTTTTTGTTGTGGAATTTTTGACATTTTTTCAGGCGATGCTGCCATTTTAAAAAGTTTTGGCGTAATTTTATTTACTCTCTCATCAGTACATTGAGCTGAAAGCAGCACTGCTATAAGAAGGGTGTAAACTGAATTGTGATCTAATGGAACAGGAGTTTCTGGATAGTGCTTATCTAAAATTTTTGAGACAAGCTTGCTTCTTTCTATTTTTAACATACTTAAAATCTATCATATTGAATTAACCCTGTAATACAATAACCTTTATATGTTTTTAAATTCAAAAAAAATACAACTTTATCTACATAGGTTACAAGAAAGTTTTCTTGAAGAGAACGAAGAAAATAAAAAGATGCTAGATATTTATTTGAGGTATGTTGAAGGAGATGCGTCAGATGAGGATATAGATTATGCAAATAATCAACTTAAACAAAATCTTAAAAGTTTAGGTCTAGGAGTTTTAGTTGTATTGCCATTTAGCCCAATAACTATTCCATATATTTTAAAGAAAACCCAAGAATTCAATATAGATATCATTCCTAATTGGTATAAGGCTTTAAGTCGTGATGAGGATAGTCTAAAATAGCACAGAATTTTTTTTTTGGAGAAAACATGAAAAACGCGGTAATAGTAGATAGCGTAAGAACTGGATTAGCTAAGTCTCACAGAGGTGGGTTTAATATGACCAGACCAGATGACATGCTGTCACATATTATAAATAATCTTTTAGAAAGAAACCCTAATCTTGCCCCTGAGGTTGTCGAAGATGTAATTATGGGTTGCGGTAGTCCTGAAGGAGCTCAAGGACATAATCTCGGAAGGAATGCAGCTGTATTATCAAATTTGCCAATTACTGTTGGTGGAACAACGGTCAATAGATATTGTTCTTCAGGGATGCAGACTATTTCAATGGCAGCATCACAAGTCATGGCAGGTTGTTATGATGCTGTAATTGCAGGTGGTGCTGAAACTATTTCTATGATGGGTGCTCAAAATATGGATAATTTTGTGAACAATAGATTGGCTGCAGAATATCCTGGAATATATCATCCAATGGGTATAACCGCTGAAACAGTTGCCAATAGATACAATATCTCAAGAGAAGCTCAAGATGAATATGCTTTAGAGAGTCAAATGAGAACAGCAGCAGCTCAAGAGGCAGGCCTTTTCAAGGATGAAATAGTTCCTATGGAAACTAAGATGATGCTCATGAATAAGGAAACTGGTGAATCTAAAGAGGTAGAAGTAACTGTTGAGAAAGATGAATGTAATAGACCTACAACCACATTAGAAGGTCTTGCATCTCTAAAGCCTGTTTTTGATCCAGAAAATGGATCAGTAACTGCTGGAAACTCATCTCAATTATCAGATGGCGCCGCTGTATCATTAATTATGTCTGAAGATAAAGCGCTTGAGTTAGGTTTAAAACCAATAGCATATTTTAGAGGCTTTACAACTATGGGATGTGAACCGGATGAAATGGGTATTGGGCCTGTTTTTTCTGTACCAAAATTGCTAAAGCAAAATGGATTATCTGTTGAAGATATAGATTTATGGGAACTTAACGAAGCTTTTGCAGTTCAGGTTGTATATTGTAGAGATACATTAGGCATACCAATGGAAAAATTAAATGTAAATGGTGGGTCAATTTCAATTGGACATCCATTTGGAATGACTGGAGCAAGATGCGTTGGTCATATAACTAGAGAACTTCAAAGATCAGACAAACAATTCGGTGTTGTGACCATGTGTGTTGGAGGCGGTATGGGGGCTTCAGGGTTATTTGAAAGATACCCTAGCTAGTTCTTGTCTTCAGAATTTGAACTGATTGAACTTTTTCAGCATATAGGCGCTGAATTTTATAAACAGAATGGCATAATCACTGGTCCAGGTGATGATTGTGCTATTTTTGATTTAGATACTCCCATTGTTACATCAGTTGATTCATCAGTCATCGATGTCCATTTTCCTTCTAACGCTTCGCCTCAAGATATTGGATATAGAGCAGTTGCTGTAGCTCTAAGCGATATTGCTGCGATGGGCTGCAAACCTATAGCATTTAGTTTATCAGTCTCCTCTCAAATTAGTGATGAAATTTGGTATAAGAAATTAGCAGAAGGTGTTGAGGATATAGCTAATAAGTTTGAAATATCCCTAATCGGAGGAGATTTAACAAATGGCCCTCTTAATTTAAATGCAATTGTTTATGGAACTCCTTACTCTGAGAAAATATTAATGAGAGATTCAGCTCAAGTTGGAGATCTTATTTGCATTAGTAGCCCAACAGGAAGAGCAAAGAAGGGGTTAGTTGATTGGAGTAATATGGAATCTAATTCTAAATATATACAAGATTATTTAAGACCACTGCCAAAGATCGAGCTAGGTAAAAAGATTGTTAATTTTGCTTCAGCCTGTATAGATACATCTGATGGGCTTTTAGCTGATCTTAAAAAATTACTTAAGGCTTCAAAACAAGGTGCAGTCATAAACTTAGATGATATTCCAATAACAATAGATATTAATGATATCAATGCGGGTGATGACTACGATTTATGTTTTACTGTTCCCAAAAGTAAATTCGATAAAACATTTTATAAGATTGGTGAGGTAACAGAAGGCCTTGAAATTAAGTTAACTTCAAATAAAGGTTATGATATTGATATAAATGGATATGAACACTTTTAAAAATAATGAATAATTTCCCAGATCTTAAGAATCCATTTCATTTTATAGCAACCTTAGGTGCTATCGGTAAATTACCATTTGCACCTGGTACATGGGGTTCATTATTTGCTTGTGTGCTGTTTATTATGCTTGCTCATATTGTTATTAATATTGAGATATTTATTGCTATAACTATAATTTTTTCAATCTGGATATGTGAAAAAGCCTCAATTGATTTAATTGAGAAAGATCATAAATCTATAGTTATAGATGAGTTAGCAGGAATGTGGATTGCCCTATATCCAGCAATTTTTTATGATACTCGCGATGAGAGAGTTGTATTCGTGATACTAGCTTTTTTACTTTTTAGATTTTTTGATATTCTTAAGCCATATCCAATTTCATATGTCGATAAAAATATTAAAGGCGGTATAGGTATAGTTTTAGATGATATTATAGCTGGATTCTTTGCTGGACTTATATCAGTTGGCGTAATGATTTTTCTATTTGCATAGACGTTAATCCAACCTCTTTAATCATTTCATCCCTAGAAGCATGCTCGATAAATTTATCAGGGATACCTAGTAATTTAGATTTAATAAGAATATTTTCCTCAGAACAAAATTCTTGAATACTACTTCCTGCGCCACCGGCAACAGAGCCATCTTCAAGAGAAATAAATAACTTAGCATTAGTTAAATACTTTCTTAAAATATCTTTATCTAGTGGTTTTACAAATCTCATATCTATTAGAGTTAAATTTAAATTTTCTGAGACTTTTCGCGCTTCATGAAGTAATGATCCAAAATTTAAAAAGATCACATCAGCAGAGCCCTCTCTGATTAATCTAGCTTTGCCTATTTCAATCTCAGTCAAACTGCCATCAACTTTAATATTAGGACCAGATCCTCTTGGATATCTAACTGAAGCAGGACCTTTATGATTATATGCAGTTGATAGCATTATTCTAGTTTCATTCTCATCTGCTGGCGTCATAATAACCATATTTGGAATACATCTAAGATAGACAAGATCATAATTTCCAGAATGAGTTGGACCATCTTCACCAACTAATCCAGCCCTATCTAGAGCAAAAGTTACATCAAGCTGTTGAACTGCTACATCATGAATCAGTTGATCATAGGCTCTTTGAAGAAAAGTTGAATATATTGCAACAATAGGTTTTTTGCCTTCGCAGGCTAATCCAGCAGCCAAAGTAACCGAATGCTGTTCAGCAATTGCTACATCATAATATCTATCTGGAAACTGCTTACTAAACTCAACTAAACCCGAACCTTCTCGCATTGCAGGAGTAATAGCAATTAAATTATCATCCTGTTTAGCAGCATCAACAATCCAGTTGCTAAATATATCTTGATACTTAGGAGATTTATTTAATTTTGTATCTTTTGGTTTAATTTTACTTATTGCATGAAAACCAATCCTGTCATCTTCAGCCTGATTTAAACCAGCTCCTTTTTTGGTGATAATATGCAAAAATTGCGGACCTTCAAAATCTTTTAAATTTCCAATTACTTCAAGAAGTTCATCTATATTATGTCCATCAATAGGACCAATATAATTTAATCCAAGTTCTTCAAATATCATTCCAGGAGCAACCATTGCCTTCATTTGTGTCTCAACTTTTCTTGCAAGGTGATGTGCTTGAGGAAGATTCTTTAGAAAACTAGATCCGCTTTTTCTGATCCCTTTATATAATTTAGAGGCCCAGATTCTAGAAAAGTAATTTGATAGTCCACCAACATTCTCTGAGATCGACATATCATTATCATTTAGAATAATGAGTAAATTTGGTTTTTCATGCCCAGTATGACTTAATCCTTCAAAAGCCATTCCAGCAGTCATAGCTCCATCACCGATAACTGCAATAGTTTTTTTATTTTCTGCATTATCTTTATTTGCTAATGCCATACCTAGAGCAGCGCTAATTGATGTGCTTGAATGCCCAACACCAAACGCATCATAGATACTTTCATTACGAGATGGAAAGGGCGCCAATCCATCTTTTTGTCTAATATTACTGATTTTATCCTTTCTTCCAGTAAGAATTTTATGAGGATATGCTTGATGCCCTACATCCCATACCAAATTATCTTCAGGAGTATTAAAAAGATAATGCAAGACAATTGTTAGCTCAACAACCCCAAGACCACTTCCTAAATGACCTCCAGATAATCCAACCGTATAAAGTAAATATTCTCTTAATTCGTCAGCCAACTGCTTAAGCTCATGTGATGAAAAAGATCTAAAATCATTAGGATAATTTACCTCATCTAGTAAAGGCGTATTAGGTTTTTCATTAGGTATTTGAGTAAAAATTTTCAATTTAACTTTTCCTATTTACCATAAATTTTGCAAGAGATTTCAAAGGCTCGATCTTATCACGGACTCTCAATTCATCTATGAGATTTATCGATTCATCTAAGAGCTTATTTGCTATCTTTGCAGATTCATCAATACCAACTATCTTTACATACGTTTGTTTATTATTTTTTTGATCCGACTTAGCTCGTTTTCCTAATTCTGATGTTTCTCCAGTTTCATCAAGGATGTCATCAAAAATTTGAAATGCTAAACCAATTTTAGAGCCAAATTCCAAAAGCATATTTATTTCTGCTTTATTAAGACTAGATTCAATCTGCCCCATTTCAACAGCTGCTTTAATAAGCTTTCCAGTTTTAAGAGTATGTATTTTCTTCATTGATTTTATATCTATATTTTCTTTAGACTTTTCTGATTCAATATCAAGATGTTGCCCAAGAACCATGCCTTTTGCCCCTGATGCATTTGCAAGTATATTAACTGCTTTTATTTTAGATGCATCATTCATATCTTTGTCTGTTGAGATTATTTCAAAAGCTAAGTCATGTAATGCATCTCCAGCAAGAATAGCATTAGCTTCTCCAAATTTTATATGGCTTGATTCTTTGCCTCTTCTTATATCATCATCATCCATACAAGGAAGATCATCATGTATTAATGAATATGTATGTATTAACTCAATTGCTGTAGCTAAAGTTATGAGGCTATTTTTTGTTAAATTATTGTTTAATTCTCCTGATGCTAGAACCAAAGCCGGCCTAATTGTTTTACTGTCACTAAGCACAGAATATCTCATAGCTTGATCAATTAAAGAATCAGCACTAATTTCAGCCAATATTTTTTTATGAATAAGTTCTCGTGTTCGAGTTAAGAACTGCTCAGACACTTTACTTATCTTCTAAATCAGTAACAGTTCCGTCTTCAAGTAATTTTTTTACTTTTAACTCGGCATCATTAAGTTGTTTCTGGCAATCTTTCACTAATCTTATTCCTTCTTCAAATGATTGCACTGAGTCTTCAAGACTTATGTCGTTATTTTCAAGTTTTGAAACGATGCTTTCAAGTTTTTTTAAAGAGGATTCAAAATCTATTTGATCTTTTGTATTTGCCATATTTAATTGTAACTTAGTATTGTTAAAAATTTTATTAGACTATAACTTTTTTGCTAAATCTTTCTTTATACTTTTCCTGTATTTTATATGGCAAGGCAAGTGCAGCAGGAGTAAATATAAGAGTCAAGAAAGTACTGAATCCTAAACCGAAAACAATTGATAGAGCTAGATTTTGCCACCAATCTACAACTCTAGTACCAATAGATAAATCTCTTCCCACTAGATCTAAACTAAGGCCCATAGCAAGAGGCAACAATCCAAAAATTGTAGTTGCTGAAGTTAGTAAGATAGGCCTTAATCTTTGTTGACATGTTTCCCTAACAAGTTCAAATCTATCTTTTTCTGGTGATTCAAACTTAAGCCTATTAAATGTATCAATTAGTACAATATTATTATTAACAACGATGCCAGCTAGAGTCACTATTGATATACCCGTCATCGTTGAACTAAAGGGCCTATTGGAAATTAAAAGACCTAATAAAACTCCAACAAAAGACATAAATACTGCAGAAAGAATTAATAAAGACTGATAAAAGCTATTAAATTGTGTAAGCAGCAGAATCAGCATTATGAAAATAGCTGTAATTCCTGCCATAACCATAAATTGATTTACCTCTTCAGTCTCTTCTTGCATTCCAGTGAACTCCATGACGACACCTTGTTTGCTAAAGTTTTGAGCATCTATCCATTTCTGCATCTCAGCCACCTTGGCCGCAACTGCAGACTCATCTATTGTTGAAGCACCTATTTCTTGAACATATTGAGCATTTCTTCTGTTGACAGTAGCTCTATTTTCCTTAGGTGAAAGTTTGATAAAAGAACTAACAGGAACTAAACCATTTCTAGTAGTGACATTTAGGTTATTAATTCCAGTAATAGTTCTATCTTCGGCTGGAAATCTAACTCTTATTTCTACCTCATCTTTTGAATCATCTGGTCTGAATTCTCCTACTTTAAATCCAGAGGTAAGCATTTGCACAAGAGCTCCTACATCGCCAACATTTACACCTAATTGAGCAGCTTTTTGTTTATCAACCTCAACATTCCATTCAACTCCTGGATATGGTTGGCTTGAAAATATTCCTGTTAAGCCTTTTACCTCATTCCTCATGAACTCTTCAGCAATAAGCGAAGCAGCAATTACATCAGCTTCAATATCACCAGAGATATTCAATTCAATTGGACTATCAAAAGAAGGTCCACCCAGATCAGCAACCGCTTCTACAATTATTCCAGGAATATCTTGAGTAACTTCTGTAACAAGTTGCATAATCTCAAGGCCACTGATGTCCCTTTCTGATGGCGGCACTACTTCTACATAACCACTTCCAATTTTATCACCCCCTGACTCCCACCATGGCGAGCCAGATCTTAGAAAAACGCTTTCTAATTCATCAATTTGGAGGAGTCTTTCTTCAACGGTTTCAATTATTTTTTTTGACTCTAAAGCTGAGAAGTTTCCTCTTCCTCTGATTGTTAATTCTGCTTTAACTGGGTCTACTATGGCAAAATAAACAGTACCTTTACCATAAAAAGAATAGGTTGTAACAATAGTAAAGAGTATGGCCAAAGTTAAAATAATTGTCTCTCCTGGATTCTTTACAAAGATCTTGGTTAACTTTCCATAATATTCAGATAATTTATCAAATAATGGTTCTCCTGTTTTATCGCTATCTTTTCCAAGCTTTAAACTTGAAGAACTTTGTCCAAAATAAGACCCCAAGACAGGTATCAACACTAAAGAATAAAACAAAGATGAAGCGAGTACTATACTAACTGTGATTGGTAAATAACGCATAAATTGACCTGTATAACCCGGCCAGAATATTAAAGGTATAAAGGCAGCTATAGTTGTTCCTACAGATGCTAAAACAGGAGTAAACATTCTTTTTGATGCAAGTCTATAACCTTCAAGCCTTGAAAGACCTTCGCTGATTTTTCTATCAGCATATTCTGTAACAACTATTGAGCCATCTATAAGCATTCCCATTCCTAGTAATAAGCCCATCATTACAAGAAAGTTCACTTCATATCCCAGGAGGTATAAAGTTAAGTAGGTCATTAAGAAACAAAAGGGTATAGAAAGACCGACAAGCATTGAAACTCTAAAACCCATGCTTGCAACTACAAGAATCATAATCAAAACAACAGCTGAAATGATATTGCCATTTAATTCAGAAACCATCATATTAGCCCAGACAGTATCGTCATTGGTTTTAACTACTGTTAAATTTTTAGGCAATATCTTATTAAATTCTTCTAGCTCTATTTCAATTTTATTTGCAGCATCAATCGCATTTGCTCCTTCTTTTAACATCACCTCCATTGCAACTGCATCAGCTCCATTTACTCTTGCATATGAATTAAAGTCTTTAAATGTTCTTCTAATGCTAGCTACATCACTTAGAGTAACAACCGCATCTTTTGTTACTTTTATAGGGATGCTATAAACATCTTCAGCATTTTCTATTACACTTGGAACTTCAATCATAAAGCTACCAAGCCCTGTATCTTGCTTCCCGCCAGGGATAATTACATTATTATTTGCAACAGAATAATAAAGATCAGTTAATGTAACGCCATAAGCCTCCATTTTAGATTTATTAATAATGCCTTCAAGCACTTCATCGGGTGAACCAATTACTTCGGTTTCTAGGACTTCCTCTATTTTTTCTATCCTGTCTTTTAATTCTCTTGCAAAAAAGACTTTTTGTCTTAATGAACTGGTTCCTATTACGCTAAGACTCATAACTGGAAAATTAGCATTTGAATATTCTCGGATTTGAGGATCTTCTGCTTCTTGTGGGAGATTAAATTTAACTTCTTCTACGGCTTGTTTAGTATCTACTAAAGCTTTATCTATATCATAACCAACTTCAAATTCCATAAAAATTCTAACAAAAGACAAACTACTTGCGGCTGAAATATTTTTGACACCTGAAACATTTTTTAATCTATTTTCAAGGGGCTTAGCAACCAGTCTAGAGCCATCAGAAGGCGAAGCACCATCGAGAAAAACCGATACACTTACAAAAGGGAGCTGAATATTTGGTGAAGCGGCTATTGGTATTTCTTGACGCGCATATGAACCTGCAATCAAAATCAACAAAGCGATCATTAAGGTTGTTTTTGCTCTTGATAGAGCAAAATCAATAATCTTTGTCATAACTGACCTTGAGCAATTACTTGAACTTTCTGGCCATCCTCAACAAAGCCCTGTCCCTGAATAATGACATTAGCTCCTTCTGGAATACCGGTTGCTCTTAAACCCTCAGCGGCATCTTGAACAATAATAATCTCATAAAATTCAACTATATTTTGATTGTTAACTATCCTTATACCTAACTTACCATCATCATCAAGAATAAGAATAGATGGTGATATTTTGTGAGCATCAACTTCATCGGTATTAATAATAATGTCTGCTGTAAGACCATCTTTTATAATCCCATTTTTATTTTCAATCTCGACTTCAACTCTAAATGTTTTAGTGGCAGGAGATGCGCTTTTAGAAACAAAACTTAAAATACCAGATACTTTTTGCCCAGTTATTAATTCTATATCTACTTCTTGACCAACTTTGACTTGAGCAATACTAATCTCAGGAACCTCAGCAACAAATATAATTGGATCTAACTGAATAATGGTGGCACATATTTGACCTCTTTCTATAAAGTTTCCTGGTTTTACAATACTTTCTATAAATCCGGAGAAGGGCGACTTAACAACAGTTCTATTTACCTCAACAACTCCTAGACTACACAAACCAAAGTCTTTTTTAACAAACTCACCTTGCCTTGCACCAATTGAAACAACTTCGCCAGATGTTTTAGCACGAACATTTACGCGTCTTTCTGAAGTCGCTGTTCCTTTTAATGAAATTTGGGGTTTGTATAATTCAGAATTACTTTTCATAACACCTACAGTTGTATATCCAGAAATAGTTTCTTCATTTATGATCTTTTCTTCTACAAAAGCACCAGATAACATCCAAAACAAAAGTGGCAAAATAATGTATAAAGATATGCGTACGTTTTTTGACATATTATTTCCTAAAATGGGCATGCATTATGCCAATTTCTCGCACCCTTTTCAAAGACTAGCTAGAGAAAAGATTAATAGATAATTTTATATTTTGTGTTTATTTCTTAGGCTTTCAAATAATTTTTGGTTAAGAGGTTCTAAATCTTCGGCTGTTTTTTCTTTAGGCACTTTAAATACTTTACCATTACCAACTTTTTTAATTAATTCTTCGTAGTTTCTTTTGAATTCATAAAAAATATCTTTACCATCTTTTTCGTTTAATAAATTCCATCCTGTTTTTTTACCAGCAAAATATACTATAGGATGTGTCCAGTTATATTCTTTCCTTGGTGAAAATGATTTTCTTGCCTCGACAAAAGCCTCATCTGCACTTGGCAAAGATGTATTCTTTAAAAATTCATTACATATTCTTACTATATCTGTAAGCGTTGGGAGATATGGCTGAGACTGTATAATTTCTTCTGAAGCTTTATTTATAATTTCAATGTCATAACTTTTAAGGCTAGTAGCCCAAAGCTTTTTACCTTCATTCAGTTTTTCATCAGAACCAAAAACTTTATAAAACTGATAATGGTATGCGAGCTCTAATTTTAGAAATAGAGCATCTATAGCTTCTATAAAATCTTGTAGATTTCTAGAATTTAAATTCTTTTGCCCAGGATTGATCACTTTTCCTCTCTGTAAAACCTTTCGTGAATTTTCCAGGTTCATTAATTCTGTTATTTTCTTTACCATTGTTTGTTACTATATTTAATTCTTTTCTTTTAACGTATTCTATAAATTTAGAATTCCATGATTTAAGTGCGGTGCCATTTTCTTCCCAATAGATTATAAACTCCTTCAGATATTTTAATGCTGTTTCTTTTGTTATTTGAGAAAGACTTAATACTGCATAGACATCTTCATTAGGTGTCCATTTTTTATCTATACAATAGGGCATTCCTTTATTCGAAGAATTTTCCTTAGCCCATTCTCTTCTAATAAAGTCAATAAATAATATATTCCAATTATCTCTTGCTTGATTTCTTTCAACCCAATATATTTTAAATTCCTTAAGCTTTGACTTTGCAAAATCTATTGGAATACCACCCATTTCTATAACTTCAATAGCTTCTTTTTCTGGTAACCAAGTTTGAGATATTTTTATTTTAGACTCTTTTGTATTTTGTTTAGGTGTTTTTAGTTCAAAAGTATTTTTTAAGCTTTCTTTTGTGTCTTGGTTGTTATCAAAGCTAATTAAATTAACTTTTTTTAACTTATCAATACTTTTATTAATTGCATCACTGGTCATAAATGAGCATTCATCAATAGCATGATCAAAAAAGTTTTTTTCTGTAATAGAATTATCAAAATTTTTTAATTGATACAATTCAAGAATTACTGCTGCTTCAATTCCAAGTGTTTCAGCAACCTCTTTTTCAAAGTTAATTTTTTTATCAGACAATTCTTATTAACCCCTACTCTGAGCAACTGCAGCATCAAGATCTTTCAAACAATCTTCAATATCATCAAGATTCATGCATGCATCTGTAATACTTTGACCATAAACTAGATTATCAGAGATTTTTTGATTACCTTCTACCAAATGACTTTCAATCATTACCCCATTTAGGTGTTGATTGCCATTTTTAATTTGATCGCATATGGAAGCAATAACAGAAATTTGATTTTTAAATATTTTTTGGCTATTTCCATGACTAGCATCAACCATGATTGATTCATTAACCTCAGCCTCAGTTAATGCTGTAAGAGTTTCAGCTATTGAATCTGGATCATAATTTGGATTTTTCCCACCTCTTAATATTATATGACTATCAATATTCCCAGAAGTTTTAAAGACTGCTACCTCTCCTTCTTTTGTTGTAGATAAAAATACATGAGGATGATTTGCAGCCTGTATTCCATCAATAGCAACTTTAAGATCGCCATTTGTACCATTTTTAATGCCTATCGGACATGATAAGCCTGATGCTAATTCTCTATGAATTTGACTTTCTGCTGTTCTAGCTCCAATAGCCCCCCAAGAAATTAAATCAGAAACATATTGTGGGCTTATAGGATCTAAATACTCAGTACCAGCAGGCAAACCAAGTTCTGCAATATTAATTAGCAATTCCCGAGCAGTCCTAATACCTTTTGAAATATTAAAGCTACCATCTATATCAGGGTCATTAATTAAACCTTTCCAACCAACAGTTGTTCTAGGTTTTTCAAAATAAACCCTCATAACTATAAGAAGGTTCTTATCAAATCTGTCTTTTGCTTCTTTCAACCATTTAGCATATTCAAGTGCAGATTTTGTATCATGGATTGAACAGGGCCCTGCAACAACGAGCACTCTTTGATCTTTACCATGAAGAATTTGACTTATCTCATTTCTTGTTCCATAAACAAGTCTTGAAATATCATCCGTTATTGGATTTTCGTTAATAATATCAGCTGGAGTAGGAACATCTACTCTATCAATTATTCTTGTATTATCAGTTAAATAGTTCATTTTTCTTTTATTAGAAACCTTATAGTAAATCAGACTAGAGGATTTTAGGAGAACTAGTCCAGTTTTTTTTATTAAATTTACAAAAAAAATTTATTTCATTAAAAATAAACGCATTTTTAAATTTAGTAACAAAAAAATTAAAATACTATATGTTGTATTAGTAGTCTTCTGACTTTACACTATGTAGTGTTTAATATGGATAGCATACAACAAACGCAATTAGAAATTCCGCTTGTGATGGGTCAACCGTTAGAACAGCTGCCCGATGACCTTTTTATACCTCCAAATGCATTAGAACTCTGTCTTGAAACTTTTTCAGGACCAATGGATTTACTTCTATATCTCATCAAAAAAGAAAATATAGATCTTCTTGAATTAAATGTTGCAGATATTATTAATCAGTATGTTGAATATATAGAACTAATGGATGCTCTTAAATTTGAACTAGCTGCGGAATATCTAGTAATGGCAGCAACTTTAGCAGAAATTAAATCAAGGATGCTACTTCCTAAGCCAGAAAATGAAGAAGATGAGCTAGACCCTAGAACTGAATTAATAAAAAGACTTCAAGAATATCAGAGGTTTAAAACTGCTGCTGAGCAAATGGCGATTCTCCCAAGAGTAGATAGAGATTACTTTGTTGCATCTGCAGGACTGCCAAAATTTGAAGAAAAACAACCATCATTAGACCTTGATGCGAATGATTTAAGAGATATATTTCAAGAAATTATTATAAGACCTGATTTAAAAACAAGTCATCAGATAGCTTTTGAAGAATTATCTACACAGGATAGGATCAGCTTGATTCTTAAGATTCTTTCTAAAAGAAATATCATTGGATTTTATAAAACCTTGCAAAAAAAAGAAGGTAAGCAAGGAGTTGCAGTTGCTTTGTTAGCCTCTTTAGAGCTTGCAAAAGATGGTCTTGTTGAATTAATTCAAAATGAAGAGAATGAAATTTATATTAAGTCTATATCTAGGAGCTCAAGTTGATAACACAAAAAATAATTAATACTGTAGAAGCATTACTTTTTGGATCAGGAAGACCTCTCAGGTTATCTGAAATAAAAGCTTTATTGGAAATTGACTTAGGTCAGTTAGAGTTATCAGCAATCAAAATGGCTTTAAATGACCTTGAAGAAAGGTATAGGGACTCTTCTCTTGAGCTAAAAGAGGTTGCCTCAGGCTATAGACTTCAAGTTAAACAGGAATATAGTTCTTGCCTCGCTTCTTTATGGATAGATAAATCAAATAAACTTTCCAAATCTCTGATGGAAACAATATCAATCATTGCATACAAGCAACCAGTTACTAGAGGAGACATTGAAGATATTCGAGGAGTTAGCGTTAGTACCTCGACAGTAAGAAACTTACTTGAAAGAGAATGGATTAAGATATCCGGATACAGAGATGTTCCAGGAAGACCAGCTTTATATGCAACAACACCAAATTTTCTAAATGATTTCAATTTGAAGAAGATTTCAGAACTTCCTTCACTTCCAGAAGCAGAAGAAGTAGATGAAGATTTTACTCTTCAAGCTGTTTAGTTGCTTATAAATGTCAGTTAGGCTGCAAAAATTTCTTGCATCAGCCGGCCTTGGATCACGAAGAGGTTGCGAAGCATTAATTGAAAAAGGCTTAGTAAAAATTAATGGTAAAGTTGCTGCTCTTGGCTCAACTGTTACTTCAGATGATAGAGTTGAGTACCAGAATAAAATAATTCAATCAAAGGATAATCCTTTAAAAGTTATTGCTCTCAATAAACCTCCTGGAGTTTTATCTTCCAATGCTAGGGAAAAAAAACTTCCAATCGTTTTTGATTTTCTGCCTAAGAATTTTAATCAGAGGGAGTGGATATCTATAGGAAGATTAGACATAAATACTTCTGGATTGATGTTATTTACTAATGATGGTGTATTTGCAAATTATTGTATGCATCCTTCAAACCAATTTGATCGAGAATATTTAGTAAGAGCTTTTGGGGAATTTAGTAAAGATAAAGAGTTAAGAATGAAGCAGGGTATTTCAATTGATGGCGTAATTCATAAATTCAGTGATATTGTTGAGGGAGAAAAAACTGGAGCAAATCAATGGTTCTCAGTTTGCTTAACATCTGGAAAAAATAAAGAGGTAAGAAAACTTTTTGAAGCAGTTGATTTAACAGTAAGCAGACTCAAAAGAGTTCGATATGGCCCAATATTTCTGCCTTCAACACTAGCCGAAGGAAAATTTAGAGAATTAACTGAAAATGAGATAAGCGATATAAAGCAATATGGTAAGTGAAGCAGACAAGGCTTATGAATTCATATTAAAACAATCTATAAAATATAATCATTCTAAATTACATAGATTTATTTCTTCTCACGAAAAAGTTTCATTAAATCAAAATAAAAATCAAACTCTTTCTTTATTTTTAATAAAGACTGTAATTAGCCAACAAGTCTCAACTTCTGCTGCAAAAACAATTTGGAATAGATTTGAAAAAGTTCTTGAATCAAAAAAAGGAAAAAAACTTACAAAAAAAAATATTGCATCCGCTGGCATATCTAATCAAAAATCTGGATATATTCTAGGTATCTTAAATAATAATTTTATTCAATCGACCTCTTTAGATGAATTAAAAGAATATTCATTAGAGGACTTAAATAGGATGCTTCTTGCGATTAAAGGTATTGGGCCATGGACTCTAGGTATTACTAGGATGTTTTATATTTGTGATAGTGATGTATGGCTGGAGGGCGATCTAGGTATTAAAAAAGCTAGTGAAATCTTTTTACAAGAACTTGATAATGATGATATACGTAATATTTATTCACCTTATAGGACTTTTTTAAGTTTATATCTTTGGAGAGGCTTGGATTCTTTTTAACTATTGTACTTAAAATAATGTTGAGTTGAGTTCTGACTTTCTTCAGAAAAGAACCACAGATAATCACCGAATAATTTATCAGGATCTTTCAAATTATTAGGGTCTTCACCTGGATAAGCTGATGCTCGCATGCTGGTTTTAGTTGCTCCAGGATCATAATTAAATACTTTGATATTAGACGTAGAATCTAGCTCGTCTCTAATTATTTCAGCTAAACCTTTCACTGCAAACTTAGATACTGAATATGCACCCCAATATGCCTTTCCTACCTCGGCAACTCCTGAGGAAGTAAATATAATCCTTCCACTTGGAGCAGCTTTTAATATTGGAATCAACTCTTTATAGATCAAGAAAGAACTATTTAAATTAGTATTTATAATCTCTTTCCATAAACCATCTTCATAATCTTCAATTGAAGTCATTTTACCCAGTTTTGCAGCATTATAAATCAGACCATCTAGGACTCCATATTGATTTACTATTGCTTTTTTTATTTGATGCGCTCCATCAAGATCCAATAAATTCAAATCAGACTCAATTATTAATGGTTTAGTTTTGGTACACGAAATAATTTCATCATAAACTTCATTGAGAGAATCTTCATTCTTGCCAAGCAAAATAACATTTGCACCTATATTGCTAAAGTTTTTTGCTAAAGATTTACCAATACCTCTATTTGCACCAGTAATTAATATAGTTTTACCTTCCATCATTTTTATATTTGGTTTTTTACAAAATCTATAAGCTCTTCAGGCTTATTAATAATATTGCTAGTATATTGATTATTATTAATTGAAAGAGAATATCCATAATAGCAGGCTATAACTTCTAATCCTGCATTTTTACCTGCCAGCATATCTACTGGATGATCTCCTACATATAGACACTCTGTATTTTTAATATTCAGTTCTTTTAATGCTTTTTTAATTCCAATCGGGCTTGGCTTTGACTCTTTTATATCATCTGAACAAACGAGAACTCTAGATCTTTTTAATTCATCAAAATTGTCTATTAAAGGCTCGGCATATTCTCTTGGTTTATTTGTAACAATTCCAAATTGTATTTTTTGGTTATTTAAAAATTTAATGAGATGACTTACCCCATCAAATAAGAAAGAATTCTTTAAGAGATTCTTTTTATACTCAGCCAAAAATTCAATTCTGAGCATATTGAAATCAGGATCGTCTTCATTTATTCCGAATCCTAGAGAAGTAAGTTTTTTAGAGCCATCAGAGACATGTGACCTTATTAACTGATCATCAAGCCTAGGATACTTATGTTTAAATAGAATGTTATTTAGAGATAGAATGAAATCTGGGGCGGTATCAACAAGGGTTCCATCTAAATCAAATAAGATTCCTTTAATTTTTTGGTTTTTTTCCATACATCATATAGTTTACGCCCAAGTCATTATTTAGGTTGGCCTTGTGTGTAATTGGGTTATAAAACATTCCTTTGGTTTCTATGAGATTTATATTGGCAACTCTCATATAGGATGCAAGCTCAGAGGGCTTTATAAATTTTGAGAATTCATGCGTTCCTTTTGGCAATAAATTAAATATATATTCTGCACCAACTATTGCAGTTACCCATGATCGAGGATTTCTATTAATTGTAGATAAGAACAGGCTACCGCCAGGTTTCAGTAATTTTGAACATGCGCTAATTAATGATTGTGGATCAGGAACATGTTCTATGACCTCTAGACATGTGACAACATCATATTTATCAGACTCTGTTTCCATTAATTCTTCAGCAGTAATTTCAAAATAAGAAATTTTCTTTTTATTTTTCTCAGCATGGTTTTTTGCTATTTTAATACCAGGACCAGCAGCATCTATACCACTTACATTACAGTGATATTCATATAAAGCTTCACACAACAAACCACCGCCACAACCAACATCAAGTATATTTAAATTTTCTAATTCTATTTTCGATGCAATGTACTCAGATCTTAATGGATTTATTATATGAAGTGGTTTAAATTCTCCTTGTGGATCCCACCATCTTTGAGCTAGATCAGCAAATTTTTCTACTTCAGAACTATCAATATTTTTTGTCATTTTTAATTATATAAGTCTTAAATTTATTAATTTTGTAGTAAAACTACAATTATTTTCTATCTCTAAACCTGTGTTTTAGATGATTTTACAAACTAATTGACTTTAAATACTATTATGATTAACTTCACTACATAATAATTTAAAAATCAATACGTGATTATATCTGCTTTAAAGTCAAATGACTCGAGAGATTCAAGATCTCCTATTCATCCTGACACTGTTTCTGCGTTAACCACTTTAGGTGCTGAAATTCTTTTTGAAAAGGATATAGGTTTTGGGATATATACTTCGAATGAAGATTTTATAGCTAAAGGTTTGCAACAGGCCTTTCGAGCAGACTGTATTCAAAAATCTGATATGGTTATTTCTTTACAACCTTTGTCTGAAGACGAGATTAAATCAATGAAAAAAGGTTCGACTCTTATAGGCATAATGAATCCTTTTTCTAACCAATCATTAATAGATTTATGTGCTCAGCAGAATATTAATCTTGTAAGTATGGAATTTATTCCAAGAATTACAAGAGCACAAAAGATGGATGTTTTGAGTTCTCAGGCAAATTTAGCTGGCTATGCAGCTGTAATTGAATCTGCAAACCATCTTTCTAATGCTTTGCCTATGATGATGACTGCAGCCGGAACACTAAAGCCTGCAAAAGTATTTGTTATAGGTGTAGGTGTTGCAGGCCTTCAAGCAATAGCAACTGCTAAAAGATTAGGTGCAAGAGTGGAAGCTTTTGACACCAGAGATGTTGTTGAAGAGCAAGTAAAATCTTTAGGCGCAAAGTTTGTAAAAATAGATCTTGGAGAAACAGGTGAAACAGATCAAGGCTATGCAAAGGAATTAACTTCAGAACAAATTGAAAAACAAAAAGAATTGCAGTCTTTGGTGTGCGCCAGATCAGATATAGTTATAACAACTGCACAGTTATTTGGAAGACCTGCACCTCAAATTATAGATAATAATACTATAAGAAAAATGAAACCTGGAAGCGTCATTTTTGATATGGCTGTAGAGTCAGGTGGCAATGTAGAAGGCTCAGTTGCTGATGAGGTTGTAATAAATAATGGAGTAAAAATAGTGGGAATTTCTAATCTAGCTTCAAAAGTTTCTAGTCATGCATCTTTAGCATTATCAAATAACCTTAATCATTGGATTTGTGACTTTTATAGTAAAGATGATAACAAGATAAATTTTGATTTTGATGATGAAATTATCAAAAGTAGCGTTTTAGTTCATGAAGGTAAAGTTATGAATGAGAGGTTTAAGTAATGGAAACATATATGTTATTAGGTTTTGTATTAATTCTTTCAATTTATCTTGGTCTAGAATTGATATCTAAAGTTCCTAGTACGCTTCATACGCCTTTAATGTCTGGAGCAAATGCAATATCAGGAATAGCATTGGTTGGAGCCCTCGTTTTATCTCAGGATGGAGATTTACAAACAACATTAGCTTTCCTAGCAGTCGTTTTTGCTTCAATCAATGTATTTGGTGGTTATTTGGTTACCAATAGAATGCTTAAGATGTTTAAGAAGAAATAATATGGATATCTTATCAATTAACATTCCAACCATTCAAAATATTACTTACATAATAGCTTCAGTATTATTTATAACAGGCATCAAAATGCTTGGAAAGGAATCCACAGCTGTTAAAGGTAATTTTCTATCTGCTTTAGCTATGTTTATTGCAGTTGCAATAACATGTATTGGGATAGTTAATCCTCTGCTGTTATTTTCAGGAATAATAATTGGAGCAATTGTAGGTTCTATAATAGCTTTAAAAGTTAAAATGACATCAATACCAGAAATGGTTGCATTATTTAATGGCTTTGGAGGCCTAGCAACATTTTTAATTGCATGGTCTGAGTTTAATAATAACCCTGAAAGCTTTTTCCAATCTGCACTTGTAATGATTACTCTTGCAATTGGAGGTATTACATTTACCGGTAGCTTGGTTGCATATGGAAAACTCTCTGAAAAACTAAAAATTGCCAAAACTTCATTTATTACAAAAATATTTACAACAATTTTTTATATAGCTTTAGCATTTTTATGCTATTCAATCTTTGTGACTCCATTTATTGTTCAAAGTTTTGAGTTCTTTACTATTTTAATAATTTTAGTTCTACTTGGGGGCATAGGTTTTGTACTTCCTATTGGTGGTGGAGATATGCCGGTAGTGATTTCTTTATTAAATTCTTTCTCAGGAATAGCTGCTGCATTTGCAGGTCTATTATTATTTAATAATGTTTTGATAGTGGCTGGTTCATTGGTAGGAGCAAGTGGTCTTATTCTTACTGTAATAATGGCAAAAGCTATGAATCGCTCGATTGGTAATATTCTTTTTGTTGGATATGCTAGCTCTGGCAACTCTACTTCATCTGAAGAGCAAGGAGAAATAAATCCTATCTCTGTATCTGATGCATACTTAATTTTAGAAAATGCAAGTTCAGTCCTTATTGTTCCAGGTTATGGAATGGCTGTTGCTCAGGCTCAACACACAGTCAGAGAATTAGGCGAATTATTAGAGGAAAATGGAACAGAAGTTAAATATGGTATCCATCCTGTAGCAGGAAGAATGCCCGGACATATGAATGTTCTTTTAGCAGAAGCTAATGTTTCTTATGATGTTTTAGCTGAGCCTGATGATGTAAATCCAACAATGGATGTTGTTGATGTTGCTGTTGTAATTGGAGCGAATGATGTTGTTAATCCTTCTGCAACTGAAGAGCCAGGCAGTCCAATATACGGCATGCCTATTATAGAAGTTCATAATGCTAAAACTGTTTTTGTATTAAAACGTTC
>ERZ802830.957-NODE-957-length-28208-cov-9.31464_pt1 | contig 28208 bp, 22 predicted proteins | sample MGYA00345654_ERZ802830 | MGnify/ENA primary metagenome ERZ802830 (study PRJEB30503, sample SAMEA104212375) | marine metagenome | biome: Westerlies Biome; feature: [SRF] surface water layer (ENVO:00010504) within the epipelagic zone...; material: water...
GAGAAGAGGAGACAGTTCAATTAGAGTTAAAGAATAATAACTCGGTGCATCTGGCAAAGTTAACCCGGGCGCACTTGCTCGAGGTTCTCGGAAAATACTACAAGGAAATTAATAAGCAGATAAACACAATTGGTGCTGATTTCGAGGGCAAGCTGTTATTAACAGAAAATATTAGCGGTCTTCCAGGATTTATAGACAGTATTTCTAAAGCTCATGACCGTGTTGTACTTCGGGGCGATCAAGGAATTCAAGCCTGTCTCGAACACAGAAGCCTTATTGCTAGCAATAAAGATGAAATAACTTTGATTAGTAAGTTCAAAACATCGGATTTGGGAATTAAAAATTCACCTAAGAAATCAGAAGAACTGCAAACTGAGGAGGCAACTCATGCACTATTTGCCAATGAAGCGATCGAGATCCGCCGCTTGGATATCAAGAATGTTTTAGAAGGATTAGATATAAATCGGTCCCCTCTCACCCTTAATTTTATCGTGGAGGACTTGCCGGGGGATCTGGGAATAATCGATAAGACAGATAAAGGAATTTATTTTCATTCTAAAAGCAATAGCGCGATTTTGAATGGTCGATCGATTATTAAGGGCAAGTATCTGTTAAGACTCGGAGATCTCATTAAATTTCCAAAAAGCGTTGATGAGATACGATTAATCAAGGTGCGTGATGGCGAAAAATAATAAATCAAATAGAAGGAAAGTTAATCCTGTGAGCCTCGCATTTCTTGATGTGATGTTTTGTGGTTTCGGAGCTGTAATTCTTATTTTTCTTATTCTCGACCATGCCAGCACTGTTTCTCCCGAGGAGAGTAACCCGGAGCTTGCCGCAGAAATTGATCTTTTGGAAGAGGAGGTAGAGGAGGGCCAAATCGGATTGGTAGAGATTCGAAACATTTTATCTGACGTTTCTTTAGAAGTCGTGACTGCTGAGGGTTTAGCGCGTCAGATCATGGAACAGATTGACTCATTTCTGCAAGAGCTGGCCGCGTTAGAAAATAATAGTATGGCAACAGAAGAGGACATTGCTAAGTTGCGCTCTGATGTAGAAGCTCTTGAGGAAGAGCTATTGCGTCTTCAAGCGAGTGCCTTTGAGCAGGAAGGGAACAGCGTCCGACAGTTTCTTGGTGATGGAAACCGGCAATACTTATCGGGGCTTTTTCTCGGTGGTCAGCGAATCTTGATTCTCTTAGACAGTTCTGCCTCCATGCTGGATAGCACAATAGTAAATATTATCCGTACCCGAAATATGGACGATGATCGCAAAAGAAGTTCTCTAAAGTGGCAACGTGTTGTCAATACAGTTGATTGGGTAAGCACACAGTTACCGATCACGAGCCAGTACCAAATTTGGAGCTTCAACACGGGTTATGCCTCAATAATTCCGGAAACCGAAGATACATGGTTAGAGGCCGCGGATAGAGACCAACTTAATGACGCTATCGAGAATGTGAAAAATATAGTACCCGAAAATGGTACAAATATGACTCAAATCTTCAGAGCCGTCGCTAATATGTCACCCCCGCCGGATAACATCTTCCTAATTACAGATGGATTGCCGACGCTTGGCGATAGGAACAATTCAGATTCGTTAGTGACACCGTCTGAGCGGCTGGAACTGTTTGAAGAAGCAGTTGAAGAGCTGTCCCCAGGGACACCAATTAATGTAATACTAATGCCCTTAGAAGGCGACCCCAGTGCTGCCGCAGCTTATTGGCAGTTAGCTCAGTACACTAAAGGTTCGTTCTTAACTCCATCGCAAGATTGGCCCTAAGAGTAGAATTAGATTCATGCTTTTTCAAAATCGTACGTACAGAGACAATTATTTATATGGCTAAACGTAAAAACAGAGAGACCGACTCTTTTACGGTGGCTTTTTTAGATGTTGCCTCGTGTGGGTTTGGTGCAATGATCATTTTATTGATGATTACAAAGTCGTCAGCTCCGACAAACTTAGAAGCCGTCGATACCATTGTTCCAGAGGGCTCAGTTGCAGAGTTACAGGATCAGCTTTTTGAAATTCGCGGCGAAACTACCATTCTTAACAGAGAATTAAATGCGAAACAGGAACAGCTGTCAGCTAACAAAGAGCGGATAGCTCGTTTGCGCAGGGATCTTGATGATATCCAAGGTCAATTCAACACTAGCAAAGATCTCTCTGATGAAACTACAGATGAAATTGGACGTCTTGCATTGGCGAGGCAATCCTTGACCGAGGAGATGCAGCGCTTGCTAGCAAATTCTAGTGCACCTGAGAACAACGCGATTGGCGGTGTGCCTGTCGATAGTGAGTATATAATTTTCGTAATAGATACGTCTGGCAGTATGTTCCAGAATCCCAGCTGGGACAAAATGTTGGGTGTGATTGAGGATACTTTGGACGTTTATCCAGAGGTAAAAGGGATACAAGTCATGAATGATATGGGAGACTATATGTTCGACTCTTATAGAGGCGACTGGATTCCCGATACCCCTGGAAGAAGAAGTCAGATAATTTCTACCCTAAGAAGCTGGAATCCATTCAGTAATAGCAGCCCCGTAGAGGGTGTTACCAGAGCTATCAACACTTTTTATGCTCCTGATAAAAAAATAAGCATCTATGTCCTTGGGGACGATTTCCAGCCAGGGGGCTCAATACGAGAAGTGCTTCAAACAATCGACAGGATTAATATTGAGGATGCGAATGGTGATAGACTTGTTAGAATTCATGGAATTGGCTTTCCAACCATATTTGCAGGCCCTAGAAGATTCCAGCAGAGTGTCTATAGATACTCTACCTTGATGCGGGAGATGACGATCAGAAATGGTGGTACATTCGTTGGTTTGAACGATTATCAGTAATTAAGCGTATTAGTAAATTAACTGTTCTAGAAAGTTAAAATGAAAATCCAATTTAAAAAACAGCTCCAAACTATGAAGCCATTAACGATTTCCCTTATTTCCTGCTTTCTCATTTCTTGCGGAGTGAGTAACCTAGTAATACAGGGAAGTTTCCCGACGCCAAATATCAACAAGATCCCCCTGTCCGTGGCCGTCTATTATGACGATGCCCTGAGAGCGTTTTCTTATATGGAATACAGCGAAACCGGGCGCGAGGAGATCAACATTGAAAGCGGTGAGTCGCACATTAGACTTTTTAACGCTGTACTGCCCGCAATGTTCGAGGAAGTGATTGAGGTCGAGGGATTTGACGATCCAAATGTCCAAGGTGTGGACGCAGTTTTTGCGCCGGTAATTGAAGAGTTTCAGCTCGCGCTTCCAGAGAAGACTAAGCTGGAGGTCTATGAAGTTTGGATCAAATATAATATGCGGATACTTAACCCGAGCGGGGTTTCGCTTGCAGATTGGGTGGTGACTTCATACGGGAAGACACCCACTGAAACATTTCTTTCTGTTGAAGACGGTATTAACGACGCAGCGATAGTCGCGCTGAGAGACCTAGCGTCAAGCTTTTCACTTAACTTTACCAGAGTACCAGAGGTGCAGGACTGGTTAAGTACTCTTTAAGAGGTTAATTTCCTCGGAGCGTGTATGATACTTTTCTTGAAAAATAAAGCAGCTATTTCCTATGTGCTAACTTGTTTCCTCGCCTCATGCACCAGCACCACTGTAGACGAGTTTCGGCAGGGTGAGACTGGAATAGAAAGCGACGAGTCTGTCGTAATTTTGGGGCGCCGACAGGCAAGTGACTTTGAGACAAAATCTGACTTTGTAGAGTGCGTTGGCAAGGGAATGAGTCAAGGTGAAAACGCGATATCCGTAGTGCCTGAAAGAGAGTTTGTAGATGCAATGTTCCCTTGGTTTGAACCCCGAACAGCACCATTACGCGCAACCGATCTTGAACAATTACTAGCCGAAGATGTTGTCGCCCAGAAAATGAACGAATTTGGGATCAGGTATATGGTCTGGGTCGAGGGGTTTACAGAGACTACCGGAAGAACGGGTTCAATATCTTGCACTGTTGGCCCAGGCGGCGGGGGTTGCTTTGGCTTCGGCACATGGGAAGATGACGCAAACTTTGATGCAAGGGTATGGGACGTCAACTCCCTAAGAAATGTAGGCACTATTAACGCTGATGCTACAGGGCAATCCTATCTACCTGCGCTCGTGGTGCCAATACCTCTGATTGCTAGAGTAGAAACAAATGCTTGTAATCGCCTTGCGGCACAATTAAAAGATTTTGTAAATGGCGAATAGCACATGCATATCATTAAAAAGATAACAGGCACTTTTAACATTAAAAATTTTTTTAAGAGTATTCGCATTCCTTCAAATAGTCTCAAATGGCTAATCCTCTTAGTTTATCCATTGGTAGTTGGTCCAATAGTTACCTCGTGTGCGGTTAATCCGGCAACAGGAAGTGCAAACTTGGTGCTTATGTCAGAGAACAGGGAAAAAGAGATAGGCCTGGAAGAGCATGAGAAGGTGCTGAGCAGCATGACTCTCTTTGAGGATGAAGCGTTACTAAACTATGTACGAGAGGTCGGAAACAAGGTGGCGCAAGTCAGTCATCGACCAGATTTAGAATATCATTTCCATGTAATAGACAGTCCAGAGATAAATGCTTTTGCCTTACCGGGGGGCTATGTTTACATAAATCGTGGTCTTTTGACCTATCTAAAATCGGAAGCCGAGCTTGCAGCAGTTTTAGCTCATGAGATTGGGCACATTACGGCTAGACATGCCGTTCAGCAGCAGGCCCGTGGGGCTTTAGCAAGAGGAGCTGCAGTAGCTGGAGGTATTGTGGCCGGCGTGGCTACAGGTTCCGGGTATGCGGCGTCTCAAATCAGTGAAGTCGCCTCCATCTGGGCACAGACCGGATTGAGCGGCTTTGGTCGGGACAATGAACTCGAGGCAGATAGCCTTGGAGCGCAATATCTTCTGGAAGCTGGTTATGATCCAGCTGCCGTAATAGATGTGATCACTGTGCTCAAGAATCAGGAAGATTTCAATCGGTTAGTGGCCGGCGGTGGCAGAAGTTATCATGGGCTGTTTGCGACACACCCTAGGAATGACAGGCGCCTCCAAGAGGCAGTGGCTCAAGTGGGTGAATTGGAAGGTAGCCAAATAATGAAGACTGACAGTGAGAAATTTAGAAAGAATCTAGACGGTTTGATTGTTGGTCAGAGTAATGCCTCCCAAATGACAGACACGCGAAATCGTTATTATCAGGAGTTGCTGGGATATACTTTAGTGTTTCCAGATAATTGGAAGTTAGAAACTACCACAACCACAGTTACTGCAATTGAAGCCAACTCAGGGTCTCTGAGAGTCGAGGTGCAGCGTCTTCAAAGTAATATCGATCCCCGATCATTTATCCAAAATGTTTTGGGTATAAAGAACCTTCAAAAGTCAGAGGAATTGTCGCAATACCGTCTTCAGGGTCACACGGGTGTGACCGAAGTTAATAGTGTCGGTGGAAAAGAGCGAATTGCCGTCATTTACTTGGGTCCTCGGGCGTTTATTTTTCGGGGTGAAATTACAGCGGTCTCAAACGAAGACGAAGTCGATGAGATGATGCTATCCGCAATCCGGTCTTTCCGCGCAATTCAAAACGGTGAAGTTGTAGCCGGTGGAGAACTCAAAATAAAGTTTGTACAGGCTACCGAATTTTTTGATTTTTCGGTCGTAGCTCAGAGTAGCCGAATAGGTAATTTTCCGGAAGAACGTCTTCGATTGATCAATGGCTATTATCCAACCGGCAGTCCTGCTGCTGGCGAATGGATTAAACTCGTTGAATAATTAATTAAGCCGATAACTAATTCAGAAACGCTTCAATTCAAATACACTGAGTCCTTTAGTCTATGTAAATGTGTTTTGTAGGCACTCTGGTGTTAGGTTGCATTAGTATTTTGCTAAAAAATTTAACAAAGAAATTAAAACTATAATTTTTAAAATGACTGCAGTTTAATAAATTAGCCGTTGCTAGCTAATAGTGAGCTTGGGAATTATTCCAGCTCCAAGTTTTGGGTATGAGTAAAGAGAAAAGAGAGAAAATACTGATAATTGGTCCAGCCTGGGTTGGAGATATGATAATGTCTCAATCCCTATATCGAGTACTCAAAGCGAAAAATCCAGATTGTCAGATTACTGTAATGGCGCCAGATTGGGTGACTCCGTTATTAGGTTTTATGCCCGAGGTAGATGAAAGTTTAACGTCACCCTTAATGCACGGAGATTTAAAGTTAGGCTTAAGGCGAAGTATAGGTCTGTCTTTGAAGGATAGAGCTTTTACAAAGTCGATTATTCTGCCCCAATCTTTTAAATCCGCACTTATTCCTTGGCATTCGGGGATATCTGAGAGAGTCGGTTGGAGGGGAGAATGGCGCAACTTATTGTTAACCGATTGCAGAAAGCCCATGGATAATGTCTATCCACTAATGGTTCAACGTTTTGTCGCTCTGGCATATCCTGCTAATAGTGAACCACTTGAAGACTTTCCTCATCCAGAACTCAGGGTCATAGAAGCAGAAGCTTTGAAGGTTTCTTCCTCATTTGACCTGACTATTTCTGACAAGATACTTGCGATTTGCCCCGGAGCAGAGTTTGGAGAAGCTAAGCAATGGCCTGTGAGTCACTTTGCGCAACTTGCTAATTTGGTTTTAAAGCAAGACTGGCAAGTTTGGATATTTGGTTCAGCAAATGATTCCAAAGTAGCGAGGGAAATTCTTTTTGCCATCGAGGACAACTTTGCAAACCAAGTATCAAACTTAGTTGGAAAAACCAGCCTAGCTCAGGCTGCGGATTTGATGTCGCTTACAAGTGTTGTCGTGTCTAATGATTCAGGGCTTATGCATGTCGCTGCCGCTTTAAGTAAGCCGGTAGTAGGGCTGTATGGATCAACATCACCAGAATTCACCCCACCTTTAGCCGAAAATACAAAGCTGTTCTCGACTGATATAGAATGCAGGCCTTGCTTTAAGCGGGAATGCCGGTACGGTCATTTGCGTTGTTTAAAAGAGATCAAAGCTGAAGAAGTAACCGAGGCGGTTACCTCTTTAAATTTTCGTTAAAAATAGGAATCAAATTCATTGCGAGTACTCATAGTAAAAGTTTCGTCATTAGGCGACATCATTCACACATTACCTGCGGTGACAGATGCTTATCGAGCACATCCAAATTTGAGTTTTGATTGGGTTGTTGAGGAAAATTTTACAGAGGTACCTTCCTGGCACCCCGCTGTGAATAACGTAATACCGATAGCCATAAGACGCTGGCGCCATAATTTACTGAATACTTATTTAAACCGCGAATTTGGAACATTTAAAAGAAAGCTACAAGGAGTTCACTATGATTTGGTCATAGATGCTCAAGGACTGATAAAGAGTGGTCTGATTAGCCGACTTTCGCGAGGGCTTACAGTTGGATTAAGTAACAGCACGATTAGAGAGCCATTAGCCGCTCTTTTCTATAATAAGGCTTACTCGGTATCATGGGATGACCATGCGGTTGATCGAGTACGGCAACTTTTTTCGAGGGCGTTGAATTATAATTACGAACAATACCCACTTGACTATGGCATCGATTTAGAAAATAAGCTTCGTGTTGTGAAGGCTAAAAAACGCCATATTGTCTTTTTGCATGGTACAACCAGAGTTGGTAAATATTGGCCTAAAGAAAAGTGGCGCTACCTTGCTGGTATTGCCACTGGCTATGGATATGATGTTTTTTTACCCTGGGGTACCCCTGACGAGAAGGATCGAGCTGAATTTATAGGTAAGGGTAACCTAAACGTGAAGATACTCGGTAGAAAATCACTATCTGATCTAGCTGCGTTTATTATCAGTTCTAAAGGCGTGATTGCTGTGGATACTGGGCTGGGACATCTTTCCGCTGCCCTATCAAAATCTACCGTTTCTCTATATGGTCCAACAAATCCAGAGCTATGTGGAACTTACGGACATAATCAAATTCACTTAGAATTAGACAACGAACCAAATTATGTATGGGATCAATTTGAAAAACTGACTAATGGGATGTAAAGCTCTAGTAATTAATCGAGATCGTGCAGGTGGGTCAAACAGTCATGAAATTTTTACGATCCAAGCATATAAGAGAAGCTTTAGAACGGGGGACTTATCTTTAGCTATCGGAAACGAATTTTTTTAGGAGCGGACCCCCTAGCTCTTTACAAAATCGAATTTAAATTATGAGACTAAGTTTTCTGATTTATTCATATTTCCCATATGGTGGTCAGCAGCGGGATTTTCTCGAAATAGCAAAACGATGTTTAGATCGAGGGCATGAGATTGATATCTACACCTTGTCTTGGCAAGGAGATATACCAGAGAGATTTAACGTAAAAGTAGTTCCGATCAAAGCTCTTACCCGCATAGGTCGCTATAAAAAGTATACATCGTGGGTAACTAATTTTTTGCGAAGCAGGGAACCTAGTTTTGTTATTGGATTTAATAAGATGCCGGGCCTTGATCTTTATTTCGCTGCGGATTCTTGCTTTCTTGAAAAAGCACATAAACAAAGAGCTTCCTATTATAGATTTACCTCTCGATTCAATCATTTTTCTAACTATGAAAACGAGGTATTCGGGGACGATCAAAATACGGAAATAATGGTTTTAACCGCCCAACAAAAAGAAGGTTTTAAAAGATACTACCCCGGATGTAACTCAAGGCTTCATGACTTGCCGCCTGGAGTAAGTGCCGATAGAAGGTTGGAGAGTCGGCGCGAGAATAAACGGTTAGAATTTAGAAAAAGGTTCAGAATTTCTGAGAGTGATCTTGTCTTATTGCAGGTTGGGTCAGGTTTCAAAATCAAAGGAGTGGATCGTTCACTCGCGGCGATTGCTTCACTTCCCTCAGAATTAAAAGCACGAATAAAATTTATTTTGGTTGGGAAAGATCGCCCAACATACGTTTTAAGGATAGCGCGCCGTTTAGGAGTCTCAAGTCTGTTAACAATAGTTCCTGGCAGCAATGACATTCCAAGTTTTCTTGCTGGTGCAGATTTGATGATTCACCCCGCTTATCAAGAAAGTGCTGGACATGTATTGCTGGAATCTACCGTTTCCGGACTACCAGTGTTGACCACATACACATGCGGTTATGCCTATCACATAGAGAAAGCTGAATCTGGCTTGGTCTGCTCTGAACCTTTTGATCAAAGTGAATTAAATCAAAAGTTAAGTGTGATGCTTGAAGAAATTAACAGCGGGGCTTGGTCAGAAAATGGAGTCGTGTATGGAAGAGAGAATGATCTGTATTCTCTTCATGATCGCGCGACTGATCTGATCGAAAAGTTTGCAAAAACCAATTTATGAGTTACTTATGCTTTATCTAAATGGCGAATTCAAAGAGTATTTTTCAGAGTCAGACCCTTTCAAGGTTTTGCAGAGACTTGAAGGTAAGGTTTATCGCCAAGTAAAGTCGCGTAAAACATTCCAGTTTGAGCATAATGGGATGACTTATTTTGCTAAGTTACACGATGGGGTGGGTTGGCTGGAAATCTTCAAAAACTTGATCCGACTCAAGCTACCCGTATTAGGAGCGCGGGTTGAATGGGATGCGATAAAGCGTCTTAACCAAATTTCTATCGCTACTATGAACGTCGTAGGTTTTGGACAACGAGGCTGGAACCCGGCAAAAATACAATCATTCATTATCACAGAAGACTTACGGGAAACTATTAGCTTAGAGGAATTCTGCCTTGAATGGACAGACTCACCGCCCGCACACTCGATTCGTAGAGCGCTGATCAAAGAAGTTGCTAGGATAGCTTCTGTGATGCATTCAAGCGGGATCTCCCATCGGGACTTCTATTTGTGTCATTTTCTTCTCCATAAAGAAGCAAAACATTTTCCAAAACTGTCTTTGATAGACTTGCATCGCGCAATCATTCAGAAAAGGTTATCGAGGAGATGGATTATTAAAGACATTGCAGGTCTTTACTATTCTGCGATGCAAATCGGGCTTTCTAAGCGAGACTTGTTGCGGTTTGCTCGACATTATAGTGCTGAGGATAAGGAATTAACTTATAGAAATAACATTGAATTTTGGGCTCAAGTAGAGAGGCGCGCTGACAATATGTTTAAAAGGCTGGGGCCGGCGAGGTAAGTTGTGAAAACCTACAGTTGCGCGGAATTAGTAAGACTAGGAAGGCAACTACCTACACCTTTTTGCGTGGAAATAGCTGAAGAGGAGTCGCTAGAGAAAATTGAAATAACAGAGATTCTTCGAATCGTCCCCCAAAAGCGTTTTATAGCAATTGCTAATTGGCGGGGAAGCAACGTTATCGTCAAACTTTTCTTCGGGCCTTTGCACTGGAAACGTAATCTGGCTAAAGATATTTCTGGAATTAACTTATTAAGAGAGAGAAACCTTAGAACCCCCAGCTTGTTACATAATGCGCCTACCGCGGGAAATCATGGTGCCGCGCTAATTATGCAATATCTATCTGACGGGAAAACACTTACCGAATGTATGCAAAACGCAGTAACAAGCCAAGAGAGGCATAGCTTGCTTTCGCTCGCAACTCGTTCCATTGCGACTTGCCATCGATTTGGCCTCCGGCAGATTGATGTCCATATGGATAACTTCTTACTATCAGATAAGGAGGTCTATTACTTAGATGGTGGTCAAATCCAGGTTCAGGGAGAGTCTCTGGAAGAAGAGCTAGCCTACGACAATTTCGCCTTGTTTTTGGCACAGTTCAAAGTCGAGAATGATGAAGCTATCGGAGACTTACTACATGAGTATCATTTGGAGAATAAAACGTGTAGCGCCCCAGTATATGCAGACATACTGAGGAGAGTTAAGAGAGCTCGCAACCTACGACTTATTAATTATGAAAAGAAATTACTGAGATCAACCACCGCGAACCGAAACATAAGATCCTTAGATAAATTCGCCGTATATGATCGAGAGATTCACTCGCCTTTATTAGAGGACTTCATTAGTGATCCTAATCGTTACATTGTGAAGGATAAGTTAATGAAAGATGGCAATGCATCTACAGTAGCAGAGCTCTTTTTAGATGGTAAAGGCTATGTATTAAAGAGATATAACTTCAGGTCATTGTGGCATAGTATTAAGTATCAATTTAAGCCTAGCCGGGCTGCTCGAAGTTGGTGCAATGCTTCAATTTTAAGTATGCTAGGTGTCTATACTCCTCGCCCCTATTTGTTTATCGAAGAAAGATTTGCTGGATTTTTAAAGCATAAAGCATATTTTCTTGCGGAAAAAATAGAAGCGGTCAATCTCTGGGAATTAACGGAAAAGGAAGAATTCAGTACAGCTGAGTTGAGCAAAATCACTGACTCGTTTAGAAAGCTCTTTAATATTATGATTGACTATAAAATTAGCCACGGAGATATGAAGGCTACTAATTTTATTTTCTATGAGGATAAACTCTTAGTTTTAGACCTTGATGCTATGAAAAGACATGGCAGCAAAAGGTCTTTTTACCGGGCAATCCAAAAAGATTTGGATAGATTTATGAAGAATTGGCGAGAAAGTCCGCACGAGGAAGAATTTAGAAAGGTTATTGATGAATTGAAACTCCCTGCTGAACCTAATTTCTAGGTTCTACTTTTTTATATATCGCAAGCGCCATATCTTCAATGTTAGGAAGCGCTACTTGAAGTTCAATATATGGTTTAACTGACTCTTTCTCCACAAGTTGCGACATTTCATAATGCATTTCTATTGCAATCAAATCACTTGGCCTTAGCGCATGTATCTGATCCTCAGTAACGAAACGCGGCACTTGGTCATAATTTTTGACTTTGCCACTATAGTAAGCAATAGCATGGTTATTCGTGATTAATTCTGCTTCACTATGATCGTCAGACTTAAGCCAAACCAACGACTGGGTGATATATTCTTTTGAAGATCCAAAACTAATAAATGAGTCAAATGCGCAGTAGCCGAAAAACAAAATTAAAACTCTCATACCTATAGTTTTTTTCTTCATAACCTGTAGGTTGGTTATCAGATCATCGAGTATGATTGGAACGAGAAGAACTAATATTATACAAAACAACATAGAGTAACGGCTAGACACAAACTTCGTTGTAACGATAAATCCGAGCACTATCACCATATTAGTGGCTAGAAAAATTACTAGAGGAGCTGAAAAATACGAGCTTAGTTTTATAGAGCGTTGAATCGCTCCGTGAATAAGCAGAAAAAAGAAAGGACCGCCTACCCCCTCGATTAATTTCATAATCAATATAGCAATCAAGCCTGCGGTCAAAAATACACCTAAGTAAGGGCCAGAGTACGAACTAGCGTATTCCCCAAATATCCCACTACTCAATGAAGAACTTTCGGCTTCACTAGGGTTAAGAGTGCTGTTCACAAACGGCTCATAGATTGCTAAGAATTCCTTTGAAACTGCTAAGATGTCTATCCCGAAAAATTGAACTAATAGAATTACTAAAGCCAAACATAAAAACGTGATAGCGTTGATTGTTAAAAACGATTTAATCTGAATTTTTTTTGGGTAGCCATTATCGAATAATAAAGAAAATGGTAGAGAGAACAAATAGACGATTGCTTCTGGTCGAAAAAATGAGGCTAGAATAAGAGATAGACAGAAACAAAGGAAATTAGGCAAGCGATAGAATTGGAGAAACAATAGAAATTGCCATAATGCGAAGAGTGTGAGTGCCCACATTGCGATGTCGCGTATAATGTCACCCCTCAATTCGTTTAATGGCGGGTACAGGAGTATACATATCGTCGCAAGGACAGTTACAGACCTTGAGTTACTTACCAAATTAACAATACTTATAAATGAATAAACCAAAACTGAGAAAAAGAAGGCATTTATTAGGTGCGCCGACATAGTGAGGTCAACACCTAGTTTGCTTATTAGCGCGATTAATAAGGAGTAGCCAGCCCAAGGGTAGTATTGTATCGCAGCCCCAACACCATCACTCAGAGTGATCTCTGCTATCCGAATGTATGTGTACGCGTCATCGTTTGGCAGACTTGGGTTGAGGATTATAAAAAAGGATACGAGTAAACTAATCCCAACTGCGAGAAGCCGCAAATCAAGAGAGCTAAATCGATTGTTGTTATCTACTTCCACTTTTTAGGTGTACCCGTTTGTAAATTAGTATGGTCGAGCTGATTTACCAGCAGCCTGAGTTTTGAAACGCTTGTGCAGCCAAAGATATTGATCTGGTTTTTCCCTAACAGCACTCTCAATGAGGTTGTTAATCCTTACCGCATCGCGTTTTGGTTCTCCAGTTGGATAATTTTCAAGTTTCGGACTGAATCTTAATTGATACCCCGAATTATCCTCGTTTCGATAATGACTGAAGAAGACAACAGCCGACTTATTGAAACTAGCGAAACGAGCTGTTGCTGTTATAGTGGCAGCCTCTACGCCAAAGAATGGAACAAATACCGAATGCTTTGGCCCGTAGTCTTGGTCTGGTGCGTACCAAATAACATCACCGTTTTTAAGACTTTGGAGAGTTCTTCGGGTGTCTTTTCTATCAATTACCGCAGGATAATGTCGAGATCGTCCATTTAACATCGCAAGATTAAACAATGGATTTTTAAAAGGACGGTAAGTTACATTCATTTTATGAAATAAGCTCAAAAGGAATCCGCCGAATTCTAGGGTGGTAAAGTGCGCACAAATTAGCAGTACACCTCTCCCCTCCGAAATTGCGCTATCAAGATTTTCTAACCCAGAGACTGAGACTTTAGATTTATATTCTATAGGGTGCCTATGCCAGGCAATTGCTGTCTCGATTAATCCGATACCATTTGACATGAACGTCTTCTTAACTAAATTTTGTAATTCTCCATAATTAAGTTCGGGATAGCAAAGTTTGAGATTCACTTCACATATGTGCCTTCTTTTTCTAACTAGCAAGAATGTAAGATAACCTATCGCTTGCCCAATTCTTATTTGAAGCCAAAATGGCATGTGTGCAACTAATTTCATGAACGCTAGCAACAGCCAAGTTGGCCAGTATCTTGGAACGCTATATTTCGCGAGAGAAGGCTTTTCTCTTTTAGTCTTTGCCATGGCCTAGCTTATTACTCAGATTGGATTTTATTAAATACGATTGTATCAGAAGGATCTCATGCTCGTATTTCCGCTGTTATATTAAGGGCTCACTATTTTGACTAAAGGGTACTTGTGAGCATAGTCGACTATATTATTCAGAAATAGATCAAATTTTTCAAAGAGATATTATAGCGAGAATAGAAGCATAAGGAATGGCTTTATATACGAACCCGTGTGCTATTATTATTCTGATTTCAACAGTCTTTAAATTTACAGAGTAGAACCGCTAAAAATTGGAGAGTATGCATGAAACTCGAGATGCCAGAATTTCAGAAGGCTAAGCTTTTGGTTGTCGGAGATATAATGCTGGATAGATATTGGCATGGTGCCGCATCTCGCGTATCACCCGAGGCGCCAGTGCCCGTTGTTCGCGTCGGTAGTCGAGAGGGAAGGCCTGGTGGCGCGGGAAACGTTGCCCTAAATATCGCAGCGCTTGGATCAGCTACTCGTTTAATTGGCGTCGTTGGAAAAGATGAAACAGGAGATGAGCTGCACGCCCGCTTAGAAGCTGCAGGCGTTTTCTGCGATTTTCTTTGGTCCGATGATAAACCAACAATCACTAAGCTTCGAGTAATCAGTCAACACCAACATTTAATAAGACTAGATTTTGAACAACCGTTTGAAAATAAAGACTTAGTGGGGCTATTTGATAAAGTTAAAGATCTAATAGATGACTCTCAGGTAGTAGTTTTTTCGGACTATGATAAAGGTGCCCTCACGGGAATAGAACAGTTGATAGAACTGGCTCGCAAACGCGGCAAACCCATAGTCATTGATCCAAAGGGTACAGATTTCCAAAAATATATGGGCGCGACAATAATTACCCCAAACTTGGCAGAATTCGAATCGGTTGTGGGGGCGAGTAAAAATGAGCAAGAGCTAGTTGACAAAGGGCTAGGACTAGTCAGAGATCTATCTTTAGATGCGCTTTTGATTACCAGAGGGGAGCACGGCATGACATTAATCCGGCCAAACTCTCCAGAATTACATTTGCCAGCACGAGCGCAAGAGGTTTTTGATGTAACGGGCGCGGGCGACACCGTAATCTCGGTAATAGCAGCAGCTGTAGCTGCTGGAGAAAGTATTTCGGATGCCACAGCACTTGCTAATCTAGCCGCAGGCTTGGTAGTTGGCAAACTCGGCACAGCAGCAATTAGTGGACCGGAATTACGACGTTCTATTTTACAGGAACACGACTGGGGTGGTGGTATGATGACCGCACAGCAACTTTCCTTCGCTGTTCAAGACGCCAAAGAACACGGTGAGAAAATCGTATTTACCAATGGGTGTTTCGATATCATTCATGCAGGCCATGTAGGTTACCTTGCAGATGCTAAAAAGTTAGGTGAAAAGTTGATTGTTGCGATAAACGATGACGATTCGGTTAGGAAGGTTAAAGGGCCCGGTCGTCCCATAAATCCTGTGGAGAGAAGAATGGCAGTTTTGGCAGGGTTGGAAGCCGTCGATTGGGTGGTTAGTTTCTCTGAGGAAACTCCTGAAGAGCTTTTGCGCAAGTTACAGCCTGATATCTTGGTTAAGGGGGGTGATTATACCTTAGACAAAGTTGTAGGAGGCGAGTACGTGAAGTCCTACGGCGGTGAAGTTAAGGCTTTGGAGTTTCTTGATGATTGTTCCACTTCTGCAATCGTTGAGAAAATGAAAGAAGTGAACAGTTGATCAATTAGACGAAGATTCAAGTCGAGAATGTCTCATTTATGATGGATGCATTTGCGGACAGGTGGTCTTTGCTAATTGTCCCTATTATCACGCTGGTCACTCCTGGTGTGTTTATAGCGAAATTGAGATTATTTTTTACGCTCTTCCCTCCGACATGACCGCTATTTAACGCTTTCTTTACTAGGACTCCTTTGTTTTTTGATAGAGCGTACTTGATTACGGGAATATCTTGAGTGTTTGAGGGATTTAGGGTCACCATCACAGCATCGCATAGTTCAGCTGCTCTGATTCCGCCCTCGACACTTTTGGTCGACATTCCGAATGCTCTAATCACTCCGCTATCTTTTAAGTGAGATAGGGCTTCAAAGCAATCTGTAGAGTTAATTATAGTGTTGTCGTTACCGTCGGAATGGACTAAAACCAAATCTAAATAATCAGTATTTAGGTTTTTTAAGCTCCGTTCAATGCTTGTCTTTGTGTGTTGGCCACTAAAATTGTAAAAGGACTTTCCATTAACAAATTCTTCTCCAACTTTCGTGCAGAGTATCCAATTTGATCGATCGGTTAAAATTTGGCCGATTCGTTGCTCACTGCTACCGTAAGCAGGTGCAGTATCGAGTAAATTTATACCTAGCTCACGTGCTTCATCCAGCAGTCCTTCGAGTTGTTTGTCAGAAGGTATAGAGAAAGTTTTGGGATACTTAACTTCCTGATTTCGACCGAATTTGACGGTGCCCAATCCTAGGCATGAGGCATGTATACCACTCTGGCCTAGTGTACGTTTTTCTACCAACATAAGAGGTCAATCCCAATAGGCTTTGGCTAGCGAGGGTCTATTAAAAACAGACTGTAATTCGTTTAGAGAGTCGTCTTTTCTTTGCGGAGCCATTCCTGACTCGGCCATCTTAGTAAGGACTTTGTCGGCTAATGAAGGCACTAGAGTGAGTTTTGTCGGCCATGCAGCCAAGATGTTTTCTTCGCTTTTAACAACAGCATCATCAGGGCGATAATTATTCTGTACGTCAGCTTCAGAACGATTAATAAAAAACGATTTCCAGTTTGCGCCGGATATTTGGAACCACGGGAATGTCTTCATTATCAACTTTTCGGCAGTCTTGATTTGTTCGCCTTTACTTCTCTTAATTCCTGATTCTGCTATATCACCTCCCAAATACCAAATTATATCTCCATTTTCTGCTTCATGTGATGTGACCGTTAGCGAAGGATTTAAGTTAAAACTATTTCCGATACAATGCACATGAATTCTAGGCAGATCTGGATTTCTTAGGTAAACCATATGCAAAGGCCGCGTTTGTGATTTAATGGAACTCAAGCTTGCTTTACTAATCAACTCGGTGTTGCCTTCCCCGGCACAGAAAATAAATAGCTCTGCGTCGATGACTATCTTTTTATTTCCTATAATTACCTCTAATCTCTGCTTAGAAGCGTTTTCTTCAGAAGAGAAATTGTATTTGCAATTCTTTAGTGAAAATATTCTTTCAGGACTTTTGGATACTAGCTTCCTTAATAAACTTTCAGTATCCAATACGAAGTCGGGTAATTGATAAAGTGTGCCGTTTACAGAGGATTTGCTAAAAAACGCAGGATAGCTGTCTTTTGGAAGACTTGTGACTTTCCCGCGCAAGCTTTTGCTACCTAAGTAGCTTTTTAGTTTAGATCTTAAACCACCGTGAGACCACATATAATAGTGCTCATTAAGTAATTTAACGCCAGTTAGGTCTACTTCGCCATTTCCATTTAAGCATTGCCTCCAGCGACTTGGCATACTAGCAGCAGTCTGTGCGGCTTTGTTTAAACTGCCACTGAGCGCATATTTGAGGCCGCCATGGATGATTCCTTGAGAAGACAAGGTCTGTCTACCCCCTAACGCCTCAGTCTCGAAAAGTATGGGGCGATATCCTTCATTTTGCATTCGGTTAAGTAACCATAAGCCTGCTATACCGCCACCGAAAATAACGATGTTAGTTGAATAGGTTAAGGTCATTAGTTACCTTTACTGTCTGAGTGAAAAAGGATATCGGGAACGCAGAGTATATCTGCATAAAACTTAATTTCCTAACTGAAGAAAGTTAATCCGTCAAATTGTTTGCTGCTTATATGTTTCGTTTTTTTTATGATTTAATTTTAACTATTATTTCGCCATTCATTTTGGTTCGTTTGTATATACGTGGGTTTAGAGCTCCATCTTACCGTAAACGTGTTACTGAGCGTTTCGGCTTTTTTCGTTTTCCCTCAAATTTCCAGCATCATAAACCTACTATTTGGATACACGCGGTTTCGGTGGGAGAAGTGTTGGCAACCGAGTCTTTGATAAACCAATTAGAGCAACTGTATCCTGATTGCCAAATTTTTGTAACGACGATGACCCCAACTGGTTCAAACCAGGTACAACGTCTATTTTCGGGGCGCGTGTTTCATAGTTACTTACCCTATGACTTTACTCTTGCACTCACATTTTTTATACGTCGTATGAACCCCAAGCTATTGATAATTATGGAAACAGAGCTCTGGCCTAACCTCATCAATGTGACTAGCTCACTTGGAGTCAAATTAATTTTGGCTAACGCTCGTCTCTCTGAAAAGTCAGCAACCGGTTATGCAACATTCCGTAGCGTAACTCGAAGAATGTTGGCGAAAATCGATTTTATTGGTGCGCAGTCCGAGTCCGACGCGAGGCGACTGGTAGAGCTTGGAGCAAAAGAAAAAAGTATTGCGGTGACCGGAAGTTTAAAGTACCACATCAACACTAGAACGGAATATGAAGAGAATGTATCGCTATTTAATGAGCTTAAAATATCTGAAAGATCGATAGTTGTCGCTGCTAGCACGAGAGCGGGGGAAGAAGAAAAGCTACTAGTAACCATTAAATCTGTACTTGATGAGCTACCCACGGTGTTGTTTATTGTAGTGCCTCGTCACCCAGAACGCTTTGGTACCGTTTACTCTAAATACGAGAAGAGTGGGTTAAATTGCCAGCTTAGGTCATCAAATAGAAAATTAACCGATGACGTCCAGGTGCTAATTGGGGATAGCTTGGGTGAAATGCACTCGTATTATGCTGTCTCTGAATTAGCTTTTGTGGGCGGTAGCTTAGTAGATACAGGTTGCCACAATATTCTAGAGCCCGCTGCGCTGTCCCTGCCGGTGTTGGTAGGGCCGTCACAATACAATTTTGCTGAAATCTGTGGGCAGTTAGAAAAAGCAGGTGGACTTTTAACTGTTCGGGATGAAAATGAACTTGCAGAAAAAGTAATTGATTTATTAAAAGATAATCCCAGAAGGGCTCGCATGGGTTCCGCTTCCAAAAAAGAAATTTTGGCAAACCAGAATGCACTACCTAGGCTGATTGAAATAATTAGAGACGAAATGAGTTCGCCGGACTAACCTATTCAAATTGTCTTGTCAGATTCTCCGAGCCTTCATTAGTTACCAGTATATTATCTTCAATTCTAACTCCACCACAGCGGTATAGTTGTGTAATTAGCTCCCAATTAATTAACTTACCTTTCTCGGTGCTCCTCTGGGGTTCAATTAGCATGGGTATAAAATAACAGCCGGGCTCTATTGTAAAAACCATATCCTTCGCCATAATGCGTGTGTTTCTTAAAGTTGGGGAGCTATCAGGAGGTTCTGTGCAGGCACCCGTTTTATCTTTCTGATGTCCTCCTACATCGTGGACTTGTATTCCGAGGAGATGCCCGACGCCGTGAGGCATAAAAAGGTGTGGGACTTCTCTTTCGATTAAATCATCGACTGAGCCAGAACAGATTGAGAGGTCAATCAGAAGATTAGCTATTTTCTCTAGGGCAGCGAAATGTAGATCGGGGTAACTCATTTTTGGTTTGACGAGTGCCACTAACGTTCTTTCAATTTGCTCCATACCAGTCAGTAGGTCCCTAAATGTCCTATCGACATTTTCTTTTACGTAGGTTCGCGTTATGTCTGACGCATATCCATTTACTCGACAACCAGCGTCTATTAATAAAACTTTCTCCTTTTTTGCATTGCCTATTCGCTTTATTTGGTAGTGCAGGATTGCGCTCTTCTCACCAAGAGCCACTATATTTGTATAAGGGCATTCGCTCTCTAAGATATTACAAGCTTTCAGATAAGCCATATGGATATCATATTCATTTCCGTTCTCAAGGAAACAAGCCTTTGCAGCTTGGTGACCGAGGAGTGCTAATTTATTCGCATTTTTTATTTGTAATATTTCATATTGCGTTTTGTATGCTCTCTGGAAATCGAGAGAAGAAATAATCTTGAATGGATTTATGTTGCTTGCTGATATATCCAAAGATCTGGCTAAGTCCGCATTTGGCCCCAAATAGCATAATTTGAGATTCATGATATGGGGTCTTATTTCGTTAACCGCTTTTATACGAATAATCTGGATATGATCCTCAACCCATTCTGCACATCTAACTGTTTGGTCGTACCAATAGTCGGAGGGGACAACTTGAAAATATTTTGGGGTCTTGCCTGGAATGAAAAGCAAGAATTGATCAGGTTTATTTACAGGAATCCAGCGGAGATAATGACCATAAGCGTTAAAGTCAATGGTTTTATCATCCGCGAAATAGCAAGCCTCGCTACCGCTATGAATAAGGATGCCATCAGCATCGAACCCTTTTAAGGTCGATTCATAGCCCTCCTGAAGGGCGTTAATGTGATTGAAGTAAAGTTCGCTGGTCAAACCATCCCCTTTATTGACGTCGCAATTCACCCTTTATCTAATGGTTTGTCCGATTATTATAAATGGTTTTAACTTCTTTTGAATATACGTGACGGCTATAATATACCGCGCCTGTTTTTGGTTGCAAAGGGAGAGTCTTACCTTTAAGTTTATAAGTGTATCTAACGGGATGGAGGTTAACATGTCGGAAGTGGGAGTTTATATGATTGCGAATTTGACTGTAAATGATGCAGACGAATATCGAAAATATGAAAAAGGATTTTTCCCGATCCTAAAAAAATTCGGCGGAGAGTTTATAACCTTTGACGATAATCATGAAACTCTTGAGGGGACAGATCCGCTTGAAGGCAGGGTAATCATTTTTAAGTTTCCGTCGGAAAAGGCGGCTAAGAATTGGTACAACGATGCTGAGTATCAGGCGCTATCAGAGTTTCGTAGGTCCGGCACTGTTCTGAAGGCTTTGACCTTAGTGCACGAGCTAGCACCACGCGGTTAGCGGTTCTGCCATTTAGGATGGCTGAAGGCTTTAATATCTTTAGTCTTCAAACGATTCGATCGCTGGACACGCGCAGAATAAATTTCGATCACCGTAAACGTTATCAATACGATTTACCGTAGGCCAGTACTTAGATGCTGAACTGTTGCCTGCAGGATAGCAACCTTGGGCTATTGGGTAAGGTCGATCCCAAGTTTCATCGACGATATCACTTATGGTATGAGGCGCATTTTTTAGAGGATTATTTTCAGGGTCGATTGTCCCAGATTCGATCTGTGTAATTTCTATCCTTATTTTAATCATTGCGTCTATAAATCGATCGAGCTCATCCAGTGATTCACTCTCTGTAGGTTCAATCATTAGCGTCCCTGGAACAGGGAACGACATGGTTGGGGCATGAAAGCCAAAATCAATTAACCTCTTCGAAATGTCTTCCTCGCTGATTCCTGTGCTTTGCTTAAACGGCCTTATATCAATTATGCACTCATGGGCGACCATTCCATTTTTGCCTTTATACAGAATCGGATAGTGTGGTGAAAGTTTCATAGCAATATAATTGGCACTAAGTATTGCAACCTGAGTGGCTTTGAGTAAGCCTTCTCTGCCCATCATGGTTATGTACATCCATGATATTGGAAGTATTCCACAACTCCCCCAGGGGGCCGCTGAAACAGCAGTATTTGACTCGTTCGGGCCGGAGATCTTTATCAAAGAATGATTCGCAACAAAAGGCGCGAGATGTGATTTGACGCCTATAGGTCCCATTCCCGGGCCACCACCTCCATGAGGGATGCAGAATGTTTTATGGAGGTTGACGTGGGACACATCGGCACCGATCTCTGCCGGTCTCGTTATTTCGACTTGGGCATTGAGATTTGCTCCGTCCATGTATACTTGCCCACCATTTTGGTGAACTATCTGACAGATAACCTTAACTTTCTCTTCGTAGACGCCATGTGTTGATGGATAGGTTATCATTAAGGCTGCCAACTCATTAGCATGCGATTTGACTTTGTTTTCGAGATCCTCGGTATCTATATTACCGCTTTCATCACAAGCAATTAGGACAACCTTCATTCCTATCATCTGTGCACTAGCGGGATTCGTCCCATGGGCTGATGTGGGAATAAGGCAGATGTTTCGCTGAGATTGCCCGATGCTTTTAAGGTATTTCTTAATTGCTAAAAGCCCTGCAAATTCACCTTGTGCTCCGGAATTAGGCTGCATACTAATCGCATCAAAACCGGTAATCTCTGCAAGCATGTATTCTAATTCGTTAATCATCTCAAGATAACCCGCCATTTGATCGACAGGTGAAAATGGATGAGGCTCTGAAAACTCTGGCCAACTGATAGGAATCATCTCACTAGCGGCGTTTAGTTTCATGGTGCAAGAGCCTAGCGGGATCATGGAGTGAGTGAGAGAAATGTCTTTATTCTCAAGTCGTTTAAGGTATCTCATCATATCCGTTTCGCTATGATATGAATTAAAAACTGGATGTCTCAAAAACTCCGACTTCCTAATAAGAGAATCAGGGATAACTGGCTCTATCTGACCAGAGCATATAATACTGTCAAAATCTGACACCGATAATGACTGAGCTGAAGGCCCGATAATGATTGACCACAACTTCACGACTTCGTTTTCGGTCGTGCGCTCATCTAAACTAATGCCGATAGTGCCTTTATCTTTCAAGTGACCGGTCCAAAAATTCACCTCTGCATTGTTGGCTTTATCTAAAATGACTTTTGATTCTCTATCATTGACTGAGATGGTCAAAGTGTCGAAGTAATTATCATTGGCTATTCGTATTCCTGACTTTTGTAAGCCCATGGCAAGTATTGTGGTGTATCTGTGGATGCGACTGGCGATTTTTTTAATTCCTACTGACCCATGATAGATGGAATATAACGCCGCCATATTGGCAAGTAGCACCTGAGCCGTACATATATTGCTGTTCGCTTTTTCTCGTCGTATATGTTGCTCTCTAGTTTGAAGCGCCATTCTGTAAGCTTGTTTTCCCTTGGAGTCGACAGACACGCCAATTATTCTTCCGGGAACAGCACGTTTATACTCGTCTTTCGTCGCAAAAAACGCGGCATGAGGTCCACCATAGCCCATGGGGATACCAAAACGCTGAGTGCTACCTACAACCACGTCCGCGCCCATCTCTCCGGGGGGTTTCAGTAATGTAAGGCTCATAATGTCTGCCGCTACGACGGCAATTGCGTTGCGTTCGTGTAATGAAGATATGATTTCGGTAAAATTTTGAGCCTCTCCACCTATGGAAGGATACTGAAATAGTGCGCCAAACACGTCGCTCGCATCTATGTCACTAATTTCGCCTATTATTAGCTCAAACCCAAAGCATTCGGCCCGGGTTTTGACAACGTCAATTGTTTGTGGAAAGCATTGGTTATGAACGAAGAACTTATTAGATTTTCGATTCTTACTTACTCGTTTGGCCAGCGCCATTGCTTCAGCTGCGGCAGTAGACTCATCCAATAACGATGCGTTAGCTATATCCATCGCTGTCAGGTCTATTATCATTTGTTGAAAATTTAGTAAGCACTCCAAACGCCCCTGCGATATTTCTGGTTGATAAGGTGTATAGGCGGTATACCAACCAGGGTTTTCTAAGACATTTCGCGCAATTACATTTGGAGTATTTGTCGCATAGTAACCTAACCCAATAAATGATCTTGACATTCTGTTATTTGCTGCGATTTTTTTAAGTTTTTCGATAGCTTCTCTTTCAGTTAGCGAATTAGCCAAAGAATTTACAGAAGTGGCAAGAATGTTTGGAGGCACTACTTTTCTTATAAGATCTTGCAGAGACTCTAAGTTGAGGTCAGCGAGCATCGATGCAATTTGACTATCGTTCGGTCCGATATGCCGATCATTAAATTCATCTCGGTATAGAAGTTCCTGTATTGAAGGTGCTGAATCATTTTGAGCAGGAGCTTGAGCTGAGGTCTTTGTTTTAGCTTGAGGTTGCATTAATAATTTTACCCACTGTAAACTTTTTCATTGGTAGGGTTGGGTCTAGTCGACATTTCAAAATGACTTTACGACGATAATGTCCTTTAGCTTGCTTCTGTGCGTTACTCATTTTCGCAGTGGTCTGAATACGCCTCATTACCGAACAAATCGTCGAGCTCGGCTTCATTATCCATCTGTATCTTGAAGAACCAACCGAGTTCATAAGGTGATGCGTTCACTGTTTCTGGAGCTTCAACCAGTAACTCATTAATTTCGACTATTTCACCGGTAATAGGGCTATAGATATCAGAAGCTGCCTTTACAGACTCGACCACTGCAACCTCTTCTTTTGCATTAACGCTGGTGCCAGGCTCAGGTAGTTCAACAAATACGATGTCACCCAGGGCATCCTGTGCATGATCGCTTATACCCACTGTTACGAGCCCCTCATCATCTACACTGACCCATTCATGAGTTGACGCGTACTTTAATTCCTCTGGAATGCTGCTCAATTAGGTATCCTCCTTTTATTGAGGTTATCGTTTACCCTAACTATTTTAAGTTTATTTAAAGACTTTCTTGCCAAATCTGACGAAGTTTGGCTCAACTATGCGCACTGAGGTGTCTTTTCCTCGCAGCTCGACCTCGCAAGAGGAACTGTTATCTGGGATTCTAGCTAAAGCGATCGAATGCTTCAACGTGGGAGAGAATCCTCCGCTAGTGATCAAACCATGGCCCAGGTCCGTCAAGACTTTTTGTCCGTTACGAAGCATACCTCGGCCTTCGAGCACCAACCCGACTAATACGGGAATCTCGCCAGCTTTCCGCATCTCATTATGTGCAATTAGTGCGGGCCTCCCTATAAACTCGCGATCAGGAGGGTCATAGGCGATGGTTCGCTCCATATTTGCAGCGAGAGGCGAAGTAGTCTCATCCATATCTTGACCGTATAGGTTCATGCCAGCTTCTAAACGGAGAGTATCTCGGGCGCCTAGGCCTATAGGATTAACGCCGATACTCAACAAGTTACTCCAAAATTCAGGCGCCGCCTCTTCTGGGATAATAAATTCTAATCCAAGTTCACCAGTGTAACCTGTCCGGGCAACAAACCAGTCTCCTAAAGCCATTCCCTGAAAGTACTTAAGCTCTTTGATTCGGCTTGCACTCTCTGGCGGAACTAGTTCGCAGCATTTGTTTATGGACTCTGGACCATGAATTGCCAAAATGGCCAGATGAGGCTTCTCTTCGATGGAAACCCTAAACCCATCGCTATTTTGAATTAACCACCGTAAATCCTTCGCCCGAGTGGCACAATTGACCACCAAACGATAGCGGTCCTCCATTCGATAGACAATTAGATCATCAAGCACATTGCCTTCATGATTTAACATGGCGCTATATAAAGCGTCTCCTGCTGTTCCCAGCCTGCCTACATCATTTGCTAACAAGTAACGAAGATAGGGCTGAGCGTCTTCTCCTGCTATATCCACTACTGTCATATGCGAGACGTCGAAGACGCCTGCCGACTGTCTTACTGAATTATGCTCCTCTATCTGAGAGCCATAGTGGATAGGCATGTCCCATCCAGCAAAGTCAACCATTTTGCCCTTGGACTTGAGATGGTCTTCATATAATCTAGTTTGCTTTCCCAAAATTATTGCTCAGCGACTTTTACACATAATAGTGCTTATGCTATCGCTTGGATCATAATTTTTAAAGCAAGGTGAAAATTTTTCATCATGCCCATATCATCGTTTTTGTTACGGCTGCCAAGCATAACTAAATTTAGCAAAAAAGGTTCGATTGGTGTATTCGATAGAATCGTAAATATCGTTTTGAAAACCCTTATCTGAATAACCTAAGAAAAACCGTGTCGCAGCGTTGAGCTTATAGCTGTAAAGTAATTGCGCACCTAGATTTTTGCTAGTTGCATCCACTACTCTAATATAATTCTCTACATTCCTTTCGCGGTCGGCATATTGTACTGTAAGCCTCACAAAGCTGCGGGCATCGAATTGATAAGTCGCCCTTAGATCGGTTAAATTTGCTCTGAATAGAGGTTTACTATCTGATTCAAATTCTTGTAATTGGTGCCTTAAATTAACTTGGAAATGTCTTCCGAACCTATAATTAATCCTTGGCCCCCACCGTTTTGAATAACCAAGCCGCGTATTTGCAAAATCAACCACATCCTCATATCGGATCATAGAGCTAAGAGTCAGGTTTGGATTTGGCGAAAACCCTACATTGATCATATTGAATTGTTCATCGAAGTACTTCCCATTCCAATATGTTTCGCTACTTCCAAAAAGTCCATTCAAATAGGATTGGAGAGGCCCGCTCATATTGACAAAGAATTCGGTTTCTTCCTCCAACTGCAATCCCGATTGGTCCTCGGTGCGATCATAATCAGCAGCAAAGCGTATACGACTAAAAAATCCATCTCCATCCCATCGCCATGTGCGCCCGATCGTGGCCACCATGTGCTTGAAGTCCACCCTATTTACGAAGCCAAGATCAGCCCGAAAGTCGTCGCCCCAGTCGTAGTACCCCAGTCGCCAGTCCCACTGGCGGTCATTATGCTGATATTCGATTACATAGCTATTGTCGTTTAACTCACTTTCTTGCTGATGCTCTATTTGAATGTTATTGGGGTACTCGGAAGTTGAGTGCATAGCCTGTATAGAAATTGTGTCTTGAGCAGTTGGCCGCAGAGTTGAGTCAAGACTTAGCACCGTGTTGCTATAGTTTTTTCCTCTTCGATCAGTTACGAGGGCTCCGAGCGTGGAATTCTCAAATATATCTCGTCGATAGCGACCGATTGCGACTTTACTCTCCAAGCCCTCAATTGAAGCCACACGAGAGCTTAGACTGCGGGGAATGATAAAGTTTGTGGTTTCATCATTGGCTGCTACTAGGCCATAAGTGTTTTGATTAGTCTTCCCGGTCAACTTAAGCCCATACTCTGGAGAGGCGATGTTTCTGGTGTGAACTAAGTTCTCATAGGTGTCAAAATAATCTGCGCCATCGAGAAAGAAAGTTCTACGTTCTGGGAAGAAAAGGCTAAACGTATTATTCACATCTAGTTGCAAACTATCCGCTTCTACTTGCGAAAAATCTGGATTAATTGTGGCGTTCAAATATGTATCTTGGGAAATCCCCCAGCGCAGATCTAGACTCCCTTGAGAATTGTTCTCTCGCTCCCAGTCGCCACCTTCAGGAGTGCGGCTTTCAGAGGAAGAGGACGTGATCGTTGGAATGACTTCCAAGTTTCTACTTTGCTCTAAATTTTGGAAACCTTCTAACTTACTAATCTGGCATAGATAACATGAAATGTTCCAGTCAATTCTTTGACTATGTATGCTGGTGCTCCGATCCCGCGGGTAATGTCGATAAAAATCGATTCCCCAAACCTGTACGGATTCGGTTTCTGAAAAACGCAGTTGCTTCAACGGAATAGCAAGTTCTACTGTATAGCCTGATTCTGTAATTTGACCGACACTGTCCCAAATTGCATTCCATGATTCATCCTCTCGCTGGTTTACATCATCATAGATTGCATCCATTTGAACCCCAAATGGATTAACTAGAAATTCAAAGGCACGCCTTTCGTCATTGAATGTGTCTAGAATTATGCCCATATAATCGCCGTCCCAGCCGCTATCTCGATCCTCATAGAAGCCTCGTATCTGACTCGGGTCGGGATCGTGTGCTCTGAAGGCGACATAGATAGTCTGGCCATCCTCCATAATTAGCGCCTGAGCCGTTACCTCAGCCTCGATATTGTCGCCAGGATCCACTTCAATATTTACTTGAATCGCCGCGGCCTCTTGCCACTCATCCTCTTCTATTGAGCCATCAATTATGGGGATCGCTGTAATCCGCGGAATTTCGACCTCTAATCTTTGGGCACTTTCGAGGGTTGGCGAAAGGGTCGCCACGAGAGCCAGCATTCGGATTACTTTAGGGCAGTAATTAATTAAAGGGAAAGCGAGCACTTAGCATGACTCCGGACTACTGTGCTTAGAGAATTTTAACAAAAGGAACTCTAGTTAAGTGTAATCGACTTCCATTATTGAGTGTTTGGCAATTTGTAACGAGTTGGATATGAATTCAACTAGTCGACCTGAGGCATTGGTTACCGATTGCTTGCATATTCCTGAAAATCAGGGAACCCGTCGCGTTAATCCAATTCCGCCAAGCATCTCTCACCTCTTGGAAGGTCTCTGTTATTGCTGTCTAAAGCACATACCACTGCGGAAGAACCCCCAATAACTTCTCC
>ERZ802830.958-NODE-958-length-28206-cov-7.55572_pt1 | contig 28206 bp, 25 predicted proteins | sample MGYA00345654_ERZ802830 | MGnify/ENA primary metagenome ERZ802830 (study PRJEB30503, sample SAMEA104212375) | marine metagenome | biome: Westerlies Biome; feature: [SRF] surface water layer (ENVO:00010504) within the epipelagic zone...; material: water...
TTATGTTCCTCAATCTGGGGCCTAACCACCCTAGTGTGCATGGCGCGTTTCGAATTGCTGTTCAGTTAGATGGTGAAATTCTGGTCGATGCAGTTCCGGATATTGGTTACCACCACCGTGGCGCAGAAAAAATGGGTGAGCGTCAATCCTGGCATACGTTTATTCCGTATACAGATCGGATAGATTATTTGGGCGGTGTAATGAATAATCTTCCATACGTTATGGCCGTAGAAAAAATGGCTGGTATTAAAGTGCCAGAGCGAGTAAAGACTATACGTGTCATGCTTGCAGAAATGTTTAGAATTTGTAGCCATTTACTGTTTTATGGCACATTCGCGCAAGATGTGGGACAACTGTCACCTATATTTTATATGTTCGTAGAAAGAGAGCGGATATTTAACATAATAGAGTCTATTTGTGGTGCGCGAATGCACCCCGGATGGTTTCGGATAGGTGGTGTAGCGCAAGACCTACCGGCAGGCTGGGAGAGCAGGGTTAGAGAATTGTTGGATTTTATGCCGCCGCGAATAGATGAGTATGACAAAATGGTACTTAGAAACGGCATTTTGAAGAGAAGAACCCAAGGGGTTGGCGCATACACGACTCAACAGGCGTTTGACTGGGGTGTAACTGGAGCAGGACTGAGAGCCACCGGATTTGAGTGGGATTTCAGAAAGAATAGACCTTATAGTGGTTATGAAAACTTTGACTTTGATGTTCCTATCGCGGTTAACGGTGACTGCTACGATCGTTGTGCGGTCAGAGTCGAAGAGATGAGGCAAAGCCTGCGGATCATTAAGCAGTGTGTGGATAATATGCCTGCTGGGGACTATAAAGCGGACCATCCATTAACTACTCCTCCTCGAAAAGAGAAGACGATGGAGGATATCGAAACACTAATCAATCATTTTTTGAGTGTCAGCTGGGGGCCTGTAATACCGCCTACAGAGGTAACGATGGCGATAGAAGGAACCAAAGGGATTAATAGTTATTATCTTGTGAGTGACGGAAGCACCACCTCTTATAGGACAAGAATCAGAACCCCGTCATTTGCGCATCTCCAAATGATTCCTGAAATAAGTCGAGGCTTTATGGTTGCAGATCTTATAGCAATAATTGCAAGTATCGATTTCGTAATGGCGGATGTTGACCGATGAGTGAAAACTTGATTGCAAGTTCAGCATCAAAAGCTAGAACACTAAGTGATGCAGAGGTTCAAGAAATTGAGCATGAAATGGAGCTTTATCCCGACAAACAAGCCGTAGGCCTTGAAGCGCTCAAAATAGTGCAAAAGCATCAAGGGTGGGTTTCAGACGAAAGTATGCAGGCTATTTCTAAATTCCTAGAAATTCCGATCAGTGACCTTGAAAGTGTGGCTACTTTTTTTAATTTAGTCTATCGCCAGCCCGTTGGTGAGAATGTGATCTTATTCTGCAATAGTGTCAGCTGCTGGGTTATGGGATGTGAGTCGATTAGGTCTCATATCAATGAGAGACTGGGCGTGGATTTCGGTGAGACTAGCGAAGATGGTAAGTTTACATTCTTACCAGTCCCTTGTTTGGGGGACTGCGATAAGGCGCCGGTAATGATGGTCGGAGATGATCTTCATCGTAATCTCACTGATGGAAAAATTGATGAGATAATTTCGAACTACAGAAGCAAGAAAGAATCAATGGATTAATCGTGATAGCAAAACCACTCACAAAAAATATCGATATGACCAGACCCCCGCTGGAGATATCTAGCTATGAAACTAGCGATGGATATCAAAGTATCAGAAATATTGCAAAAGGCTTGACGCCTGCTGATGTATTGCAACAAACAAAAGATTCAGGACTGAAGGGCCGAGGGGGTGCTGGATTTCCTACTGGGTTGAAATGGAGCTTTGTTCCCCAGGGAGAAGATTCTGAAAAGCAAAAGTATTTTGTGGTTAACGCAGATGAAATGGAGCCCGGTACATTTAAGGATAGATTGTTAATGGAAGGAGACCCTCATTTATTAATAGAAGGGATAATTATCGGTGCTTTTGCTATCCAGGCTGATACGGCATATATATTCTTGCGTGGAGAGTACAAGACAGCCGAAAGAGCCTTAAAAAAAGCGATATCTGAGGCCTACGATAAAGGATATTTGGGTAAGGATATACTAGGAACCGGATTTAATTTGGACATCATTGTACATACTAGTGCTGGTCGCTATATATGCGGTGAAGAAACTGCTTTGCTGAATGCCCTAGAGGGAAAGCGGGCTAACCCTCGTTCGAAACCTCCATTTCCCCAAGTTAGTGGCCTGTGGGGTAAGCCAACAATTGTTAATAATGTGGAGACGGTTTGCAATTTACCGGGAATCTTCACATACGGGATCGATTGGTATCAGAGCCTAACCCAGGGCAAAGATCATGGTACTAAATTATTTGGGATTAGTGGCAAGGTTAAGAACCCGGGGTGCTGGGAGTTACCGTTAGGAATCACCATTCGGGAACTCTTAGAGGAATATGGCGGGGGAATGAGAGATGGATTGGAACTCCGTGGTTTCCTTCCTGGGGGTGGTTCGACCGATTTTATGCTGCCAGAGCATCTCGACACCAACTTATACTATGACGACATCGCAAAGGCGGGTAGTCGATTGGCGACTGGGACAATGATCTTGCTGGATAATGAGACTTGCCCGGTAGGAATGATCGGCAATCTAATGCGTTTTTTCTCGCATGAATCGTGCGGGTTTTGTACTCCCTGCCGAGACGGCTTGCCATGGGTGGTAGCTATTTTTGATGAGTTTTGCAAAGGTCAAGGAACAAGGAAGGATTTACAAATACTCCATGAGCATGTGGAGTATATGGGGCCAGGACGAACGTTTTGCGCTCTTGCGCCAGGTGCGACTGCGCCGTTAGGTAGTGGATTGAAGTATTTTGCTGAAGATTTTGAGAAGTTGATAAAAGAATAGAACCAAACGTATAGATATCTAAATAATGTGCTTGGAACTGGAGTAGGTGATGGCGAAAGTTGTTGTAGACGGGGTGGAATATGAAGTTAATCCCGATAACAATCTATTGCAAGAGTGTCTGTCGAAGGGGTTAGACCTTCCATACTTTTGTTGGCACCCTTGTCTGGGCTCGGTAGGTGCTTGCCGACAGTGTGCAGTCAAACAGTATCGCGATTCTGAAGATACATCCGGCACTATTGTGATGGCTTGCATGACCCCAGCGGCGGAAGGAACCATAGTTTCTATAGAAGATGAGCAAGCAAAAGATATGAGGGAGCGCGTGATAGAAAGCCTGATGATCAGTCACCCTCATGACTGTCCAGTTTGTGAAGAAGGGGGGGAGTGTCATCTTCAAGACATGACACTAATGTCTGGGCACAACTATCGGCGTTATGACAAAAAGAAGGTCACTCACCGTAATCAGTACCTTGGCCCTTTTATAAACCATGAAATGAATCGCTGTATAACTTGTTATCGCTGTGTAAGATTCTACGATGACTACGCGGGCGGGACTGACTTGTCTGCGCAAGCTTCCCACCATCATACTTACTTTGGTAGGTACGAGGAGGGGGTATTGGAGAATGAATTTAGCGGGAATTTAGTAGAAGTTTGTCCTACCGGGGTATTTACTGACAAAGCATTCAGCGAGCACTATACGCGCAAATGGGACCTGCAAACCGCGCCAAGTATATGCGCCGGATGTGGCACAGGCTGTAACATAACGCCAGGTGAGCGATATGGGTCCCTCAGAAGGATAGTTAACCGCTATAATTCTGACATTAACGGCTATTTTATTTGTGATAGAGGGCGCTTCGGTTTTGATTATGTTAACAGCTCCGAACGAATTACATTACCTTCAAATGAAGAAGGAGATGTAGAGAAAGAACTAGCTCAGTTTAAGAGCGGCGAAGTCATAGGTATTGGAAGCCCACGAGCGAGCAATGAGTCAAATTTTGCGCTCAAAGAATTGGTTGGAGAAGACAGTTTCTACTCGGGTGTGTCAGATTTAGATCACGAAGCGCTTCAATTAACAATTGCACTTGCCCAAGATTCCGCGTTCCGGACTCCCTCTGTCAGAGAAATAGAGCTTGCTGATGCTGTTGTTGTAGTTGGGGAGGATGTGACGAATACTTCGCCAAGGATTGCCCTGGCTCTTCGGCAATCCGTCAGAAATCGTGCCATTGACTTAGCCAAAGGGGCGCGGATCCCAGTATGGCAGGATGCGGCAGTCAGAGAGCTTGCGCAACATGACCGCAGCCCCCTAGCAATTTTAAATCCGTACGCGACACGCCTCGATGATATTTCTTCAGAGTTAGTAATCGGGTCACCGTCTGAGCTGGTTGCTGTCGCCGGCGCTATTGCAAATAATATCTCAGGGAAAGCTCCAACTGTTACGAGTGAGGACCCTAGGGTAGAGCAGATAGCGAAAAACTTGGTAGGGGCCAAAAGACCTTTAATTATAGCGGGTGGCTCGGCAGGGTGTATTGACTATATAAAAGCGGCAGCGAACATAGCAAGGGCCCTAAACGAGAATCGTCAGGAGATTATTGACTTATGTTTAACTGTTCCAGAGGTCAATACTTTTGGAATGGGTATGTTAGTTAAGAAAGAAAATACCTTAGGTTGCGCGTTGGATAAACTAAAAAAAGGCAAAGCAACTAAGCTTATCGTTTTAGAAAACGACCTGTATCGGAGAGCGGCTCATGCGCAAGTAAGCGAAGCATTAGAGCAAGCAGAATCTCTACTGGTGATTGATCAGTTGCCAACTAGAACCATGGAAAAGGCGACACTGGTCTTGCCGGCAACCTCTTTTTCAGAGCATGAAGCGACTTACTTAAACTATGAGGGGAGGGCGCAAGTCAGTTACCAGGTCCACCAAAATAAGGCGGGCGCGCTTCCATCGTGGCGCTGGCTGTCAGACCGGGGTGATGAAAGTATTGGTTCTTTAAGCGAGCGTTTGGTGAGTTCGTCTGATCAGTTTCAGCGAATTGAATCCCTCAGACCGAATATGTCTGCAGTCATTTCGGGTATGCAGGTACCTAGGCAGTCTCACAGGTACAGTGGACGCACGGCAATGAGAGCCAATCTAAATGTTCATGAACCGAAGCAACCAGTCGATGATGAGTCGGTACTCTCATTCTCGATGGAAGGAATGCCTGCGGCTAAGGATGCATCGATTTTGGGGGCGCCTTGGTCTCCATCTTGGAACTCTAATCAATCGATTAGTAAGTTTCAGGAAGAAGTTAATGGTGATCTGAAGCAGGGCAGCACTGGGGAATTGCTGTTGGAACGGAACCAGTCAGGCGTCTATCTAGAAACTGCTTCAGGCACTAAGATTTCTGAGGGCAAATTAGAGGTAGCTTTAGCGCATCAAATTTTTGGCAGCGGCGAATTGAGCGCAAAGTCTAAAACCATACAGAAAAGAATGGTAGATCCTTACGTTGGAATATCATCGGTGGATGCAGAATCTTTGGGATTGGTGCACGGTGATAGTGTGAGCGTGGATGGGAACGGCAGTGTTGCCTCGGTCGTGGTTCGGAAAAAAATCAAAGCTGGAACGGTGGCATTATACTGCGGTGAAAATGAAATCGATCGCTATGCAATAGGTGAAACAGTCCAATTACATAAAGTGGCAAATTCAACTCGAAGAGGACTAGGAAATCTTATAGTGAGTGACTTGCATGAGGAGGGCTATTAGGTATGGACCTTTCCATTGGTTCTCCTTTGGCGATTGGCCTTATCCTGGGCGTTGTAATTATAACCGCGGCGCTGCTTATTACCTTTGAAAGACGCTTACTGGGATTCTGGCAAGAGCGTTTAGGCCCTAATCGTGTTGGCTGGCAAGGGTCGCTTCAGGTGGTGGCTGATATGATCAAAATTTTTACTAAGGAAGACTGGATACCACCATTTGCAGATAAATTTAGTTTTGTTGTAGCACCGGGAATCATAATGAGCGTGGTGCTTTTAAGCTTCGCGGTTATACCGTTTTCCCCGAACTTGGGAGTTATTGACTCTAATATAGGGATTCTCTTTGTCCTTGCTATGGCTTCGCTGGGAGCTTACAGCGTTATGCTCGGGGGGCTTTCATCCGATAATAAGTACGCTTTGCTGGGAAGTCTTAGAGCAGCTGCTCAAATGATAAGTTATGAAGTTTTTATGGGTATCTCGTTGTTAGGTGTTGTAGCACTAACTGGTAGTTTTAATCTTCGAGATATCGTGGAAGCCCAGGTTGATGGATGGTACATCGTTCCGCAATTTGTTGGTTTCGTGATATTTCTAATTGCGGGGGTGGCTGAAAGTCACAGGCTGCCCTTTGATATTCCCGAAGCAGAACAAGAGATATGCGCTGGGTATCACACTGAATACTCCGGCATGAAGTTTGGAATGTTTTTTGTTGCGGAATATGTCGGTTTGGTTTTGATTTCGTCGTTAATAACCGTGTTGTTTTTCGGTGGATGGTTGGGTCCGACATTCCTGCCTCCTATATTGTGGTTTGTAATAAAAGCCCTAAGCTTTGTTTCGTTTTTTATTTTAATGCGAGCGGCAGTTCCCAGGCCGAGATATGATCAGCTGATGACTTATGGGTGGTTGTTTCTACTACCGCTGTCACTTGTTAATCTTTTGATAACTGGTGCATTAATTTTGAGTGTTTGACTTGCGTATTTAAGTATTTTGGTTTGGAGAGTTTATGATCAAGTTGGTTGCAGATACGCTGCTAAGTCAGGTGAGAACCCTTTGGATGGTTTTCGTTAAGCTGTTTAAGAAAAAAGATACTGTGGAATATCCTGACCAGCAGCCGTACATGTTCCCAAGGTGGCGCGGCAGGATTATCTTAAGTCGAGATCCAGATGGCGAAGAGAGGTGCGTTGCATGCAATTTATGCGCAGTCGCTTGCCCGGTTGACTGTATCGCATTGCAAAAGGGCGAAATGGATGATGGGCGATGGTACCCCGAGTTTTTCCGAATTAATTTTTCCCGTTGCATCATGTGCGGATTTTGCGAGGAAGCATGCCCTACTAACGCGATTCAATTGACACCTGACTTTGAGATGGCCGAGTACGTCAGGCAAGACATGGTATGGGAAAAAGAAGATTTGTTGATTGACGGCACAGGAAAGTACCACGATTACAATTTCTATCGAGTCGCCGGCAAGAAGATTGAAGGGAAAGACAAAGGTGAAGCCTTGAACGAGGCGGTTCCTGTTGATGTCAGGAGTTTACTACCGTGATCGCACTTTTTTACATAGCGGGCGTAATAGCGGTGATTTCGACTCTCGCAGTGGTCTTGCAGACAAATATTGTACACGCACTTCTGTATATGGTTGTCTCTTTGCTATCTGTCGCAGTAATTTTCTATGTTCTTGGAGCTCCTTTTGCTGCAATGCTTGAGGCGATTGTCTACGCCGGTGCGATTATGGTGTTGTTCCTTTTCGTGATCATGATGCTGAATTTAGGGCAACATACGAGAGATGAAGAGAGGTCTTGGTTGACACCTAGAGGCTGGATTTTACCGTCGCTATTGTCAGGAGTACTTCTTGTCCAGCTCATTAGCGTTATTGGTGATCTTGATTACGATATTATTCCAGAGCAAGTTGGAGTTATGGAGGTCAGTTCCCTGTTGTTCGGCCCCTATGTTTTAGCTGTTGAATTGGCTTCTATACTGCTACTCGCTGGGTTAGTAGCGGCTTATCACTTGGCAAAATCAAAATAAAGATATAACTAAGAATAATGGGTATAAAAATATAATGGGCGCGATACCAGTGGAACACGGTCTTATCCTCGCTTCTATCCTTTTCGTCATAGGTTTGATAGGGGTACTAACTCGGCGAAATGTTGTATTTGTTCTCATGTCTTTAGAAATCATGCTAAACGCAAGTGCTCTTGCGTTTATTGTCGCGGCGTCTCGGTGGGAGCAAGCTGACGGGCAGGTGATGTTTATAATGATACTAACGTTGGCTGCTGCTGAGGTTGCCGTAGGTTTAGGGTTGATCCTTCAAATGTTTCGCCAATTCAAGACCATAGACATTGATGTTCTTAGTGAGATGAAGGGGTAGGGAGACTCTGTAAATGCAAGAATTGATTTGGTTATTACCTACGTTTCCTTTATTGGGCTTCTTGGCGCTGGTAATCACTGCTGGCAGCCTTCCGAAGCGGGCAGTGGCATTTATTGGTGCCGGTAGCGTTGGTCTTTCTTTTGTGGTCGCACTCTTTATTGCCTATGAATTCCTGCTTTCAGGCGAGGATTATTTTGTAAAGCAGGTTTGGACGTGGATGTCTGTAGGAAACTTTAACCCAGGGTTTAGTTTTTATCTTGATGGTTTGTCCTTGGTAATGATGCTGGTCATTACAGGCGTTGGGTTTCTAATTCACAGTTATGCGACGGGCTATATGGCTGATGATCCAAGTTACAGTCGCTTTTTTTCCTATATGAATCTCTTTGTTGCAGCCATGCTTATGTTGGTCTTGGGCGATAATCTTGTCGTTCTCTATTTGGGTTGGGAAGGAGTTGGGCTTTGTAGTTACCTTTTGATCGGTTTTTGGTACACAAAATCAGAGAATGGCTATGCAGCTCGGAAAGCCTTTATCGTGACTCGAGTTGGGGACACATCTATGGCGATTGGATTGTTCTTGCTTTTTGCGCAGCTGGGCACATTAAATATTCAAGACTTGCTGCACAGTGCGGAGTTAGAGTGGCAAGTGGGTAGTAATCTTGCCGTAGCAACCTCGTTGCTCTTACTTGGAGGCGCGGTTGGAAAATCCGCACAATTACCTTTACAGACTTGGTTGCCAGACGCGATGGCTGGGCCTACTCCAATTAGTGCACTTATTCACGCTGCCACGATGGTCACCGCCGGGGTTTACTTGATCGCAAGAACTCATGTCTTGTTCGAAATAGCGCCTAGTGTGCAATTGCTGGTGGCATGGATAGGGCTTATTACACTGTTGATGGCAGGCTTCACCGCGTTAACTCAGTCGGATATTAAACGTATCTTAGCCTGTTCTACCGTAAGCCAAATAGGCTATATGTTCTTAGGTCTGGGTGTGGGCGCCTGGTCGGCCGCTATTTTTCATTTAATGACGCATGCCTTTTTTAAGGCATTACTCTTTCTCGCATCGGGAACCGTTATCCTATCTGTCCACCACGAACAAAGTATTTTTAAAATGGGTGGGTTGCGTAAAGCACTACCCGTTTCTTTTGCGTCTTTCTTGATTGGATCTCTCGCGCTCACTGCGTTCCCTTATACTTCAGGTTATTTTAGTAAGGATGAAATACTTCTGGCCGCGTTAGAGTTGGAAGGGGTTGGTACCCTTTTATGGCTAGGTGGGGTACTCGGCGCTTTGTTCACAGGCATATACACTTTCCGTTTATTTTTTATCGTTTTTTATGGGGAAAACCAGGGTCACTTTCCGGAGAAGGAAGTTGGGGGTTGGCACATGAACGGCCCATTAATCCTCCTAATGATTTTGTCATTAGTTGGGGGTTTTATTACCGTCCCGGTGGATGCTGTCTTCGGTCATGAAGGAGCGCATGCAGAGCACCATGTTTCTGCTCTCGTGCATGGTTTTATGATTGCTGTTCCTTTAATTGGCATCTTTATAAGCTATATGTTTTTTTATTCGAAGGCATGGTCGATCGAGAAGCTTATGTCTAGTTTATTCGCTCAAAAGCTCCACAAGTTTTGGAACAGTGGATGGGGTATGGATTGGTTATATGACCGAGTCTTCGTTTTTCCATTTATTTGGCTATCTCGGATAAATCAGGCAGATCTCATTGATAAGTTTTACGGATTGATTGTGATGCTTTCAAGAGTAACTAACAATTATGTGGTGCGAACTCAAACAGGGCATTTGCGCTGGTACGCATTAAGTCTCGCAGTAGGTCTGATAGTTTTATTAATTTTAGGGGTGCTGATGTGATCTTGATATGGTTAATTAGTATTCTTTTTATTGGAGGGCTTATAGCATGGGCCTCCGAAAGCTATGACAAGAACTATCCGCGCTTGGTAGCGCTTATAACGGTGGTATTAGATTTTGTCTTGATGTTTATGCTGCTTCAAACAGAACCAACCAGCGCGGGGTGGATTTCTAGCTTCGAGGCAGAGTGGATACCTCGATTCGGAATATCCCTTTATTTTGCTTTGGATGGCCTCAGCCTGCTGTTACTCCTATTAACCGGTTTTCTTGGTGTGGTTGCAATTGGTTCGGCTTGGGACGAAATCAAAGTGCAGCCGGGCTTTTTCTACTTTAACTTGTTATGGACATTAGCTGGAGTTGTTGGGGTATTCACCGCACTAGATCTCTTTCTGTTCTTTTTCTTTTGGGAAGTTATGCTAATCCCAATGTATTTCATAATCGCGATTTGGGGACATGAAAATAAAAGTTACGCGGCGATGAAATTTTTTATTTTTACCCAGGTTACAGGTATGCTGATGCTCGTCTCAATCTTAGTGCTGGCATACGCGCACTATACCCAGTTTGGTGTTTACAGTTTCAAATATGAAGATTTGATTTCTGTTAATGTCAGTAGCTCTTTGCAGTTCTGGGTTATGCTTGGTTTCTTTATCGCATTCACGACTAAGCTACCTTCAGTGCCCTTTCATTCTTGGTTGCCAGATGCCCACAGTCAGGCTCCGACTGCCGGTAGTGTAATCTTGGCCGGAATCCTCTTAAAAACCGGCGCCTATGGATTAATTCGATTTACGATTCCCCTATTTCCAGAGGCTTCGGCTAGTTTTGCGCCTGTTGCGATGGCCCTAGCATCTATAAGCATTCTTTACTGTGCGAAAGTCGCATTTGCACAAACAGATATAAAGCGATTAATTGCCTACACAAGCGTAAGCCATATGGGGTTTGTGACGTTGGGTGTCTATGCTTGGAATGAGCAAGCGTTGCAAGGTGCGGTGATGACGATGTTGGCACATGGACTCAGCGCAGCTGCATTGTTTATGCTAGCTGGCGGGCTGCAGCATCGGATTCACACACGAAATATGTCAGATATGGGTGGTCTATGGGTTCGTGTGCCTCGAATGGCAGTGGTTGCCTTATTTTTCTCGGTGGCAGCACTTGGCATGCCGGGATTAGGTAATTTTATTGGTGAATTTCTTGCGCTGCTCGGTGCTTTCCAGGCGAACATCTTGTTTACCGTTATAGCTGCATTTGGTCTGATATTCGCCTCAGTGTATTCATTATGGGTAATTCAAAGGGTCTTCCATGGTGAATTCTCGAGCGAGCACTATGATGACTCTCGTCTTACCGATTTATCGCGGCGAGAAATGGTTTATTTTGGAATGATGATGGGGGGGCTAATCTGGATGGGTATGTATCCACAGCCATTTTTGGACTTATCGCAACCAGTTCTAGCCCAGCTTTTGAATTCTACCGAATTAGTTATTTCTAATTTGGTGAGCACTCAATGATGACAATTACTCTCGCTGATCTCATACCATTGCAGCCTCTGTTACTAGTAACATTGACGGTAGTAATCGTGATGAGCGCGATTGCCGCTCGAAGGAATTATCTTGGAGCGTATCTTGTGACTGCGGCTGGGCTGCTTGTAGCAGCATTTACTGCCTTTTACATGATGCTGCCGTCAGCTGACTATCAGGTAACTCCGCTTCTGATCGTCGATTCTTATAGTTTATTCTTCACGGGTCTGATTTGTGCAACAGCCGCGTGTATCTGTGTTTTTAGCTATTCTTATTTCTCTGACCTGGATGATCAAAAAGAGGAGTATTTCCTTCTGCTAGCAATTGCTACGATTGGGTCTATTGTTTTGGTTAGTAGTAACCATTTTGTAAGTATGGTAATTGGAATAGAGACTTTGAGCATGTCTTTGTACGGCATGGTCGCTTACTCAGTGCAGAGCGATCAATCTGCTAAGAATTCTCTCGAGGCCGCTGTTAAATACTTGATTTTGTCTGCTGCCGCATCTGGATTTTTGCTGTTCGGAATGGCATTAATTTACGCGCAAACGGGCACCCTTGAATTTAGTAGCATTATTAACGGGCCGGTGACGAGTGGTCTTGGAGAGGGTTTCTCCGTTACAGCCTTGCTCCTGTTGTTTGCGGGACTAGCGTTCAAGCTGTCCCTCGCGCCTTTTCATATGTGGACACCTGATGTCTACGAAGGATCTCCTCTTCCGGCAACTATTTATTTAGCTACCATCGGTAAGGTGGCGACTTTCGTTGTGCTGCTTCGCCTAATTATAAACGGCGAAGTCCTCTCTTTGGAGCCGGTTACTCAAGCAATATCCGTTGTTGCTATGATTTCCATTATGGTCGGAAATCTGCTTGCGTTGCGTCAAGAAAACCTCAAAAGAATTCTGGCCTATTCCTCTATAGCTCATATGGGTTATCTGCTGATTGCATTAATAGCCAGTATAGATTCAGGTGGAACAATTAGCGTGGAAGCTATAACAGTGTACTTAGTTGCTTATGTTGTCATGACGCTTGGAGCATTCGGTATTGCATCCAACTTGTCTACAAGTAGGGCGGAGCTAGATAATATAGAGGACTATCGAGGACTCTTTTGGAGAAAACCGTTATTAGCTACAATATTCACGGGAATGCTTCTATCACTAGCTGGTATACCCTTAACTGTTGGATTTATTGGAAAGTTTTATGTATTTCTTTCTGGCGTGGAATCCCAGCTCTGGGGGCTAATCGTTATTTTGATTATTGGCAGCGGGATAGGGCTTTACTATTATCTGAGAATTGTCTACCGCATGGTACTAACACAAAAGGAGAGTATGGATCCTGATATAACTGCCTCTTCTGGCGATTTTGGGTCTCAGGTTGTTTTAGTGATAGCGTTCTGTTTGCTCTTATTTCTTGGAGTCTACCCCACACTGCTCGCTTCATTAGTAGAGTCTATATCTCTTTATGTTTTGTAGGAGATAACAGAAGTCGAGTTGACATCGTTACCAGACTTTTGAACCTTAATGCAGTTTTATTGCCCAAGTAGTTTGTTCCACGAGTGACTTTCAATTCTATTCTTCAGGTGTTGGAGAGTTTTTTAAGGATATTATGATCCATGAGTAAGACAGCAGTCATAGGTGGTGGCAGTTTTGGTACAGTGGTTGCCAATATAATTGCTTTAAATGGTCATGATGTCCAATTTTGGATGAGGAGTGGTGAGCTCGTTAATCAGGTAAACCAACTCCATGAAAACAAACAGTACCTCCCCGGGTATGCGCTCAGCAAACAAGTCGTCGCTACTGAAAGTATGGCTGAAGCCGTAACAGGGGCAAATTTAATTTTTGTTGCCGTTCCTAGTTCATCTTTTAGAGAGGTGGTGAAGCAGGTGGTTTCCTTTGCCCCAACTGACTCAATGTTAATTAGCACTACAAAAGGAATAGAGCCAGACAGCTTTAAGCTAATGAGTCAGATTTTAAGTGAAGAATCACCGGGGTCAAAGATTGGTGTCTTGAGTGGCCCTAACCTTGCAAAGGAAATTGCTACCAAGCACCCGACGGGAACGGTAATCGCGAGTAACTTTGTGGAAATTCGTGAGAGCGTTAAGGAGATCCTTCGGTCTGAGACATTTCGGGTTTATACGAATGATGATATGTTCGGTATTGAGCTCGGTGGCTCGCTTAAAAACATTTATGCCATTATAGCCGGTTTAGCTGCGTCTATAGGGATGGGGCACAACACAAATAGTATGCTGGTGACTCGTGCTCTTGCAGAAATGGCGAGGTTTGGTCGGGAGCTGGGCGCAGACCCAATGACGTTTTTAGGCCTTGCTGGAGTTGGAGATTTAGTAGTAACTTGTTCAACCCCACTTAGTAGAAATTATCGGATTGGTCAAGCCCTTGGGGCAGGGTGCTCTATTGAGGAAGCTATTGCAGAGGTAGGGCAGGTGGCTGAAGGAGTAAACACTGTAAAGTTGGTTAAAGTAAAAGCTGATGAGCTTAACGTGTATATGCCACTTGTTAGCGGGCTTTATAGGATAATCTACGAAAACCAGCCGATAAAAAATATCCTGTCTTCTTTGACGCTGAGCGAGGAAGCATTGGATGTCGAATTTGCTGCTACAGATGAAAAAATTCTAAATCGGAATTGAGGATAAATCATGCCTAATAAGGTTAATGGAATTATAGATAGGATTAAAGATTCGAACAGTTGGTTGAGGATATTATTAATGTTCGGCTATTTAGTCGTTTTGTATGTTATTGCTCTACTTGCAGTTGTGATTATGGTCGCGCAGACATTATTTGTGTTTGCCTCTGGGTCACCTAATTCTAATTTGGTGATTTTTGGCGAAGCACTAGCAGAATATATAAAACAGATTATTGATTTTCTATTTTATAAAAGTAATACAAAGCCCTTCCCCTTCGCGCCTTTTCCAATTATTGATTTTATTGCAAACTCGGAAAACCTGGATCAGGAAGCTGATGTTAAATCAACTCCTAAGACTAAAAGTTCGCCTAAGAAGAAAGTAGCTAAGAAATCAGCAAAAGTGAAATCTACTGCGAAGAAGACTAGTTAAGAATCAAGTAGTTATTAAAAGTTATACCTCTAGTCCTGTCTGCGCGGCGCATCGATGCAATGACAAGGCAGATTTTTTTAGATGAGGCTAGCTATTTACCAAGGATAAAAACTCGTTGCGCGTACTTGCGCTATTTCGAAAAGCTCCCAACATACATGATGTGGTCATGACAGAATTTTGTTTTTCGACACCCCTCATCATCATGCACATGTGTTTCGCCTCAATAATTACTGCCGTTCCTGCTGCGTTAGTGTGTTCTAGTATGCAATTAGCAATCTCATTAGTTAAATTCTCTTGAATTTGGAGTCTTCTCGCAAACACGTCAACTAATCTAGCTATTTTAGAAAGGCCAATCACCTCGCCCTTTGGAAGGTATGCTACATGGCACTTACCTATAAACGGAAGCAGATGATGCTCGCACATTGAATAAAGTTCAATATTTTTCACAATGACCATCTCATCTGAACTTGAGGGGAAAAGGGCGCCATTAATAACCTCCTCTATATCCATCGAATAGCCTTGAGTAAGGAAGCGCATAGCATTCGCGGCCCTTTTTGGAGTGTCTTTTAGTCCAGCTCTATTAGGGTCTTCTCCGACTTCTTTCAATATATTGAGATAAGAGTCTTCCATCAATTTTCCATATTTATTGCTTAAATTTAGGGCGATACACTCCGATAAGTAGTATATATCGTAAAAGTTTTTTTTCTTATTTAATAGAATCAATAATAAGTGAATATTTTAGATTACATTACCCAAGTTTCTAAGCAATTGGAGGAATCAGATTCTTTTTATGGCCATGGCACCGACAACTCAAGGGATGAAGCCGCGTATTTAGTTTGCGGAACGCTAGGTATTTCTCATGATCATGATTTGCGGACTCTTAACCATAATCTTGATGAAGAGGAATTGCGGACTCTTGAGGTGAAAGTTGAGCAACGTATTAAGGACAAAATACCGACAGCATATTTGGTTGGAGAAGCTTGGTTCGCGGGGCTGAATTTTTCAGTCGATAAAAGAGTGTTGATACCACGCTCGCCATTGGCAGAACTAATCAAGAATCGGTTTTCTCCGCTAATCAAAACAGATCCCAAAAGAGTCTTAGATTTATGCGCTGGAAGTGGTTGTCTTGGTGTAGCAATCGCTAAATACTTTAAAGATAGCGTTGTTGATCTGTCAGATAACGACGAAAATTGCATAGAACTGGCTAAATACAATGTGGAAAAACATAATTTATCGAGTCGAATTACCTGCATACAATCCGACTTATTTAAAAATATAACGGATAGTTATGATCTTATTGTAAGTAATCCGCCCTACGTTTCTGATAAAGAGTACGAAACTTTGCCTGCGGAATATTTACACGAGCCAAGAGCGGCACTTGTTTGTAATGATTCGGGATTGGGCATTCCCGCGAGAATTCTGCAAGAGGCGAAGAATTATTTAGTTAAAGGCGGAATATTGATATTAGAGGTTGGTCAGTCAGAGAAAAATCTGCAAGAGAGATTTTCACATGTACCATTTCTTTGGCTTGATTTTGAGAATGGAGGGGGCGGCGTTTTGGCTGTTACTGCAGAGCAATTAGCTGAGTATTGTAACGACTTGAATTAGTGTACAATGCGCTGCTTTTTTCTTCGATAAGTGAATTTTCGATCTAAGAGAAACTTATGTCAGGGAATACCTTAGGAAAATTATTTACAGTCACCAGTTTTGGTGAGAGTCATGGTCCAGCATTAGGGTGTGTTGTTGATGGCTGTCCTCCTGGACTCGAGTTATGCGAATCTGATATGCAGAGGGATTTAGACAGGCGTAAACCTGGCCAGTCGCGCTTCACAACTCAAAGGCGAGAAGACGACGCAATAAATATCTTGTCAGGTGTGTTCGAGGGCAAAACGACCGGAACGCCTATTGGGCTGTTAATCCACAACAAAGATCAGCGATCTAAAGACTATAGTAAAATTAAGGAGCAGTTTCGGCCCGCGCATGCTGATTATACATATTGGAAGAAATACGGAGTTAGGGATTACCGCGGAGGGGGAAGGTCTTCGGCAAGGGAAACTGCAATGAGAGTCGCTGCTGGCGCAATTGCAAAAAAATACCTGAAAGAGAGATATTCCGTCGAAGTTAGAGGTTATCTGAGTCAGTTGGGCCCCATTAAGATCGAGAGCATTGACTTTGAACAGGTTGATCAAAACCCATTCTTTTCTCCAGATAAAAGCAAAGTGGATGAGATGGAGGCTTTTATGACTGCGTTGAATAAAGAGGGAAATTCAATTGGAGCGAAAATAGTCGTACAAGCCTCGAATGTGCCAGCTGGCTTAGGGGAGCCAGTATTCGATCGTCTTGATGCTGATATCGCGAAAGCCTTAATGAGCATTAATGCGGTAAAAGGCGTTGAAATTGGGGCAGGGTTTGATGCCGTTGCTCAAAAAGGAACAGAGCATAGGGATGAGATTACCGTAGATGGCTTCCTAAGCAATAATGCCGGCGGTATCCTAGGGGGCATATCAAGTGGGCAGGATATAATGGCGAGTATTGCCCTAAAACCCACATCGAGCATTCGAATACCAGGAAAATCTATAAATACTATGGGTGAGCCAGAGGAGGTTGTGACTACAGGAAGGCATGACCCTTGTGTTGGAATCCGCGCTACGCCTATAGCAGAGGCTATGCTTGCGCTGGTATTAATGGACCACCTTCTCAGAGTGAGGGGCCAAATAGGTGGTAATTTTGCATAATAATTGATTTTATCAAAAAGAAACAAAAATTTATAGATTATAATTAATCTAAGTTATTAGATGAGTAAGTTTATGAGCAGCAAGACTTTATACGACAAAATTTGGGATTCTCACCTTGTAAATCAGCGCGAGGATGGAACCACTTTGATATACATAGACCGCCATCTAATACATGAAGTGACGTCACCTCAGGCTTTTGAAGGTCTACGAATAGCTGGCAGGGTTCCCTGGCGTTCTGATGCCAACTTGGCTGTTCCAGATCATAACATTCCAACAACCACCAGTGAGAGACGCAGAGGGTTGTCCGGGATTAAAGACCCTGTTTCAAAAATCCAAGTTAAGGCGTTAGAAGATAATTGTAAGGATAACAATATCTTATCCCTTGAAATGAATGATATTAGGCAAGGTATTGTACATGTCATGGGCCCCGAGCAGGGGGCGACTTTGCCTGGTATGACAATAGTGTGTGGTGATTCTCACACTTCGACACATGGTGCTTTGGGAGCCCTCGCGCATGGTATTGGTACTTCAGAGGTTGAGCATGTATTAGCCACACAATGCCTGATGCAAAGAAAAATGAAAAATATGTTAGTTCGTGTTGATGGAGTGTTAAATAAAGGAGTCACGGCGAAAGACGTCGTCCTGGCGGTTATTGGCGAAATCGGCACCGCAGGGGGAACTGGATACACAATAGAGTTCGGAGGGGATGTAATCCAGCAACTTTCAATAGAGGGTCGCATGACCGTATGTAATATGGCCATCGAAGCCGGCGCGCGAGCAGGCCTCATTGCAGTTGACGAAAAGACTCTGGATTATGTCAAAGGGAGACCATTTGCCCCTAAAAATGAGCTGTGGGACCGTGCTGCAGAGGTTTGGAAGGAGCTCGTATCCGATCCAGATGCAATATTTGATAGGACCGTTGTAATTAACGGCGCGCAGATCGAGCCACAAGTGACATGGGGTACTTCGCCAGAAATGGTTTCACCTGTAACAGGTGCCATTCCTGACCCCGGCTCAGAGTCAGACCCGACCAAAAGAGGAAATTTTGAAGAAGCTCTTGAATATATGGGTTTGGAGGCTGGCACTCGGATTGAAAATATTCGGCTAGATTGCGTGTTTATAGGATCCTGTACAAATTCTAGAATAGAAGACTTGAGAGAGGCTGCACGAGTTGTGGAGAATAAAAAGGTCGCTGAAAACATTGAAATTGCAATGGTGGTGCCCGGGTCCGGGTTGGTGAAAAAACAAGCAGAGGAAGAGGGGCTTGATAAGATTTTTATTAATGCTGGTATTCAGTGGCGAGAGCCGGGTTGCTCGATGTGCCTAGCAATGAATGCTGACCAGCTTGGTGAGGGTAAGCATTGTGCTTCAACGTCTAATAGAAATTTTGAAGGTAGACAAGGCTTTGGTGGGCGAACCCATTTAGTTAGCCCAGCAATGGCCGCTGCAGCGGCGATTCATGGCCGGTTTGTAGATATTAGAAATATAATATAATTCAGAAGGTTATTGCAATAAAATGAGAAAATTTCTAGTTGAAGAAGGCTTGGTAATGCCATTAGACCGGGCTAATGTGGATACTGATTTTATTATTCCCAAACAATTTCTTAAGTCTATTAAGCGTTCCGGGTTTGGTGTTAACTTATTTGATGAGCACCGCTATCTCGACAAAGGGAAGCCTGACGCGGATAACAGTAATAGGCCTGTGAATACGAGCTTTGTATTGAACCAACCTCGCTACAAAGGGTGCAGGATTCTCCTTGCTCGAAAGAATTTCGGGTGCGGTTCTTCCCGAGAGCATGCGCCTTGGGCTTTGGATGACTACGGGTTCAGGGTTATTCTTGCGCCAAGCTTCGCGGATATATTTTTTAATAACTGCTTTAAAAATGGCTTATTACCAATTGTTTTAGATGAGAATATCATAGAGGATCTCTTCCATCAGGTGGAGTCGCGTTCAGGGTACTCATTAAACGTTGACCTAGAGAAACAATTGATTTCGAAGCCTGATGGGGAGTTAATACATTTCGAAGTTGATGAATTTAGAAAGAATTGTCTAATTAATGGCCTAGATGACATAGGGCTGACCCTAGATAGCAGAGAAGAGATTAAAAGCTTTGAAGATAGCTGGAAAATTTCAAGTCCTTGGTACTTCAGTACTGAAACTAAACGATAGTTACTGATTTCAGCATTCACATAGATTAGAGAAATATGAAGAAATATAACGTTGCGATTGTGGGAGCGACAGGTGCTGTCGGCGAGGTGATGCTGGAAATGCTGAGCGCCCGTGGTTTTCCGGTGAAGGAAGTTTACGTGCTGGCCAGCGAAAGAAGTGAGGGAAAGAAGGTTATGTTCGGTAGCAAGCCGCTTACTGTGACTAATTTAGCCTCATTCGATTTTAAAGATGCTGATATAGGGCTGTTTTCGGCGGGCGGTGATATTTCGGCTGAATATGCGCCCAAAGCCGCTGCCTCTAACTGTATAGTCATAGATAATACCTCGCATTTCCGATACGAAAATGATGTTCCACTTATAATTCCAGAGGTAAATTGTTGTAAAATAGAGGATTATAAGAATCGAAATATTATTGCTAATCCAAATTGCTCCACCATACAGATGCTAGTCGCACTGAAACCGATATACGATGCTGTAGGGATTAAAAGAATCACTGTCTCTACCTATCAGGCCGTGTCGGGCTCTGGATCAGGTGCTGTGAAGGAGCTTGCAAAGCAAACTGCAGAGCTATTGAATGGCAGAAAGGCCGAGTGTGAGGTTTATCCTACGCAGATTGCCTTCAATGTGTTGCCGCATATTGATAAATTCTTAGACAATGGCTATACAAAAGAAGAAATGAAGATGAATTGGGAAACGGTTAAGATTTTTGGAGACGAGGACATTAAAGTGTCTGCAACTTGTGTCCGCGTTCCCGTTTTTTACGGGCACTCGGAAGCCATCCAAATAGAGACCTCTAAGCATATTAGCGAAGACGAAGCTAGAGAGTTACTTAGAAGCGCTAATGGTGTAACGATCATGGATGAAAGAAGAGATGGTGGCTACCCCACGGCGGTTCTGGAGGCAACAGGGGAAGACTCTGTTTTTGTCGGCAGGATTAGGCAGGACCTTTCCTTAAGTAATGGTTTGAGTTTGTGGGTCGTTTCAGACAATTTGAGGAAAGGTGCGGCTTTGAATTCAATACAGATTGCTGAAGAATTGATAAAAAATCATATAAATTAGTTAGATATGCTGATTTTTTAAGAATAAATGTAAACAGATTGACTGATTTAATATAGATTTTTCCGACTAAAAGATATTTAAGATAAGGGTCTTGCTGCAAAACTAATGAATATGTTGTCCAGAATATGTGTGATTCTCGTCTTACTGCTCCCTAACCTGTCTTTCGGTCCTGTGGCGTTTGCCCAAGCAGACACTCAGCAAATAACCGTTATGGTGCAGGGAGGTGACTCTTTATTAGACATCGCATTTGAAAACCGATTCGACGATCCCTCTGTTTCGATTCAGCAAACTATGCTGGCAATTCAGCAGTTGAATCCAGATGCTTTTATAGGCGGAAATATAAACAGAATTATGGCAGGTAAGCGCTTACTGATGCCAGCTTTAGATCAGGTTAGAGCTATAAATCAAGCTAACGCAATTCAGCAGATTAGAATTCAAAATCAATCGTTTATTGAATACTCTTCAGGTAATACCTCAGAAAGTAGCGAGCTAGGGCAGTTAAGTGTATTGCGACCAGGAATAGTGCCCTCCAGAAACATTCCAGGATTAGAGCCGCTAGAGAGGCAAAATGCTGAGTTAGATCAACGTGTTACTGAGTTAGAGGTCTTGTTGGCTTTAGCTTTAGAAGAGGAAGATCGCTACAGACTAAGTCGAGAAGACTTGAGCGCTCAACTTGCTGAGCTAGATGCTCAAATTGAAGCAGCGAAAGAAATTATTCGAATACAAGACTTGCAATTATCGCAATTAAGAGCCGATTTAGCTGACACGCAATTAGAGTCAATCGATCGTGCAATCCCTCTGTCCGAAGCCGGAATGCCTGAGGAAAAGGTGGCTGAATCAGAAAGTTACCCCCTGATGGAGCGTTTTGCGGGCTTTTTTGGATCTAATAGCCCCCTGGTTACCATTGCTGCTCCTCTTGCTCTGCTTCTTCTTGGTTGGTTGTTATGGTGGGATCGAAAGAACTATGCCTCTGCAAATTCCCAAGCCAGCTCGCCTGAGGTGGCTCTAGCCGGGGAAATGCCGGAAATTTCCTCACTAGGTAGCCAATCAGAGTCAGCACTGGACGTTCAGGTTGATGCAGAGGATAACGCCGTTTATGGTGTCGCTAATTTTGATAATGATACATCAACGAACCAAAGCAATATTGAACGGGTAGGTGCAGATGGATCATCAAATGAGGAAAATGAGAAATTAGATTTTTCGGTTGGCGATGAACAAAAAGATTTTGAAGATTTAGCATTCTTATCTGAAGAGGATAGGGTGGAATTGGACTCTCCTGGTGATATTGAGGAGGTTTTCCTTCTTGGAAGTGAAGAATCAGCGACCAAGCTAGAATTGGCTTATGCGTATCAGAAAATGGGAGACCTTGAGGGAGCTAAAGAGATTTTGGCGGAAGTAATTTTAGAGGGTAGCTCTGAACAGAAAATGGAAGCTGAGAAGTTACTTACCGCAATTGGCAATGCTAGCGAATAAATCTAAGCGGGGTTACATATTGCTATTTATTTCTGAAATAAACTGAAAAATGTATCGCTTTGCGCTTGGAGTCGAGTATGACGGTGCTGGTTATTGCGGATGGCAAAAACAGGTATCCATAAATCTAGAAACGGTTCAAGGCAAGCTTGAGGAGGCGTTAAGCCGAGTAGCTAACTACTCAATAAGAACTACTTGTGCTGGAAGAACAGATTCTGGTGTGCATGCTACAAACCAGGTCGTGCACTTCGATACTCCAGTTGATAGAGGTAATAAAGCCTGGATTGTTGGAGTAAACAGCCTTCTACCACCTTCGATTCGTGTTACCTGGGTAAAGGCTGTTGATCAATCTTTTCATGCGAGATTTAGCGCTACCGCCCGCCGTTATAAATATCTGATTTATTGTCAAAGAGTAGAATCTGTCTTCCTGCGGAAAAAGGCGGTATGGATCAAGGAAGAGTTAGACTTAAAGTTAATGAACGATGCAACCGGAGTATTGTTAGGTGAGCACGATTTCTCAGGTTTTCGGGCTGCGGGTTGCCAGTCTCGTTCGTCCCGCAGATTTGTTATGGAGGCGAGTTGGTATAGGAGCCGGGAATTTACAGTCTTTGATGTAAAAGCCAACGCATTCCTATTGCATATGGTTCGTAATCTTGTTGGTGCTTTTCTCGATGTGGGCAATGGCGCAAAAGATGTTAACTGGATCTCAGAGGTGTTAGGTGGAAGAGATCGATCTGCTGGGAGTGTGACTGCCCCGCCAGATGGGCTCTACTTGGTTGCCGTCGACTACCCAGATCTGCACATGCTTCCAACGGGCATGTCAACACCACTATTTTTGCCATAAGCATAGGCTCGATGGTGCAGTTTTGATAGAATAAGACGTTTTCAAGATAAAGCTAGTTTGCCTTGACCCAGCCCTGGATAAAAATTTGTGGTATCACGAAAAGTGAAGATGCTAGTTTTCTGGGGAAACTTGGTGTTGATGCAATCGGGTTGATATTTTATAGGCGTAGCCCGAGAGCAATTTCTTGCAAACAATTACCTGAAATACTAGAAAATCTCTCAGATTCAGTCAAAACCGTAGGCTTATTTGTCGATCCATCTAGGAGCGAGGTTAATGAGGTCTTAGATACTGGGCTGATTGATATTCTCCAATTTCATGGCAGCGAACCAGAGGGATTTTGTAGTTCGTTTGACAAGCCTTATATGAAGGCGATTCATGTGAAAGATAAAATGCCGCAAGCAGAAGTTCTTGACGAATACTCGAGTGCAAAATTTCTTCTTTTGGATACTTACAATGAAAAAGAGTCAGGTGGAACAGGGGAAAAGTTTGATTGGTCGATTGCGAAGAGGATTATAGAAGGAACTGATCAGCGAGTTGTGCTAGCTGGCGGACTCAATCCAGCCAACATAGAAGATGCTGTTAGGTCTATTAACCCCTTTGGGGTTGATGTTAGCAGTGGGGTTGAGTTATCACCAGGTCAAAAAGATCTGAAAAAAGTGTGGCGATTTGTTAGAGAGGCGAGAAGTGTTAGAAGCTGAGAAGAAGAAACTAGAAGGCCCTGATTCGAAAGGTCATTTTGGACCCTATGGGGGTGTTTTCGTAGGAGAGACGCTAATTGCGGCAGTCGAGGAGTTGAATGATGTTTATCAGGAGCTCTCAAAAAGTGATAGCTTTTGGCAAGAATTCCACCATGAGCTTAATCACTATGTCGGTCGACCGTCACCGCTATATTTCGCGGAGCGTTTAACCAACCATTGCGGTGGTGCGAAAATTTATTTAAAACGCGAAGACTTAAATCATACTGGTGCGCACAAAGTCAACAACACTATAGGGCAAGCACTTCTTGCTAAGCATATGGGGAAGCCTCGTATAATTGCGGAGACAGGAGCAGGACAACACGGAGTTGCAAGTGCGACAGTCGCAGCGAGGTTGGGGTTGGAATGTCATGTTTATATGGGTGCGGAAGATATAGTTAGGCAAGCCCCAAATGTTTATCGTATGAAACTACTAGGGGCTAATGTTGTTTCTGTTGAATCCGGCTCTCGGACCCTAAAGGACGCTCTAAATGAAGCTTTGAGAGATTGGGCTACAAACGTTGATAATACTTATTACATAATTGGCACGGTAGCAGGTCCGCACCCTTATCCACAATTAGTAAGGGACTTTCAAAGTATCATTGGTCGAGAAGCTAAAAGTCAGTCTAAAGCACAAATAGGGAGATTGCCCGACGCTCTTGTTGCCTGCGTAGGGGGAGGCTCAAACGCTATTGGTCTGTTCCACCCATTTCTTAATGATGTTGATGTTGATATGTATGGTGTCGAAGCTGGGGGGAAAGGTTTAAATACCGGAAAACACGCAGCGCCGTTGAGCGACGGTAAGCCGGGTGTATTGCATGGAAATCGCACTTATTTGATGACAGATGCAGATGGTCAAATCTCCGAGACACATTCCATATCGGCTGGCTTAGACTATCCTGGAGTTGGGCCAGAACATGCTTGGTTAAAAGACTTAAACAGAGTCAATTACGTAGCGGCAAACGATGTGGAGGCGATGGAGGCCTTTCATCTTCTAACCCAGTTAGAAGGTATCATCCCCGCATTGGAAAGTAGTCACGCAGTGGCATACGCGATGAAATTGGCCGCTGGGTTGGATGAATCAAAAACGGTGTTAGTGAATCTCTCAGGAAGAGGGGATAAAGACATTGAAACAGTTGCAAAGATTGAAGGTATCGAGCTCTAGCTTCTTATGAGCCGAATAGCCCATATAACCAAAATGGCTCGCGAAAGAGGGCGCAAGCTTTTAATTCCTTATTTAGTAGCCGGTGATCCAAGCTTACAGGTCACGGTAGATTTAATGCACTCCTTGGTAGAAAGTGGCGCAGATGTTATCGAATTGGGCATCCCCTTTAGTGATCCATCTTCAGATGGACCGGTCATTCAGCGAAGTATTGAAAGAGCCTTGGGAAACGGAACAAGCCTTCGTGATGCTTTTAACGTAGTTGCTGAATTTAGAAAATCAGATCAAGCTACACCCATAGTTTTGATGGGGTATCTAAACCCTGTCGAGATACTGGGCGCAGATGAGTTTGTTAAGAAGTCACTCGAAGTAGGCGTCGATGGGGTTTTGTTGGTTGACATGCCCCCTGCGGAAGCAGAGACCATTCATAAGAAGTTAACAGAGGCAGAGATTGATACAATTTTTCTTGTTGCACCAACCACTAGTGAAGAACGAGTTAAATCGATTGTTGAGCTTACCAGTGGGTATGTTTATTACGTTTCGTTAAAGGGCGTAACAGGGGCTTCAATATCAGATACCCATTCAGTGCAACGAAACGTTGATGCTCTAAGGAAGATGACTGATCTGCCTGTAGTTGTTGGTTTTGGTGTAAAAGACGAACAGAGTGCTAAAAATATGTCGGGTGTTTCAGACGGCGTTATTGTTGGAACTGCTTTAGTTAAAAACATAGAGTCCTTAAATCATTCAACAAAGGTGAATTATCAGGACATAGCTAGGTGCACCTTAATCATAAAAAATATCAGAAATCAGCTTGATACTGAATTTAATGATGCTCGTAAGGAGTCGGAGTGAGCTGGCTAGATAAACTTCTTCCTTCCATCTCTAAAACTGAAAGTAAAAGGAAAAAGCGTGGAACGATCCCGAAAGGGGTTTGGAGTCAGTGTCCAAATTGTGAGGCAACTCTATATCACGAGACGCTTACAAAGAATGCTGATGTTTGCCCTAAATGTGGCCATCACCTTCGGATTTCTGCGAGACGGCGAATCGAATTATTTCTTGATGCAGGGGTTCAGGAAGAATTGGGAGCGGACCTAGAACCAAAGGATATTCTCAAGTTCAAAGATTTAAAGCGATATCGAGATCGTTTGCAGGCGGCTCAAAAAGAAACTGGCGAGAACGATGCGCTGGTAGTAATGCAAGGTGAACTGAAAGGACTTAAAGTAGTTGTGGCTGCATTTGAGTTTGGATTTATCGGCGGGTCCATGGGTGCGGTTGTTGGTGAAAAATTTGTTCAAGGTGTAAACAGTTGTATTCGGCAGAGGGCGCCGTTGATTTGTTTTTCTACGAGTGGAGGAGCCAGAATGCAAGAAGCGTTGATTTCACTAATGCAAATGGCGAAGACCGCTGCTTCTCTAGAAGAGCTAAATCGACATGCTTTGCCCTACATATCTGTACTTGTTGATCCTGTATATGGGGGAGTGTCTGCTAGTTTGGCCATGCTGGGCGATATCAACATAGCAGAGCCTAATGCCTTAGTCGGATTTACGGGGCCTGATGTGATTAAGCAAACGGTCCGAGAGAGCCTTCCCGAGGGTTTTCAGCGCAGCGAATTTTTGTTGGAACATGGTGCAATCGATATGATAGTGGACCGTCGGGATATGAGAGATAGGATTACATCCATTTTAGAGAAACTTCTTCCCGCGCAATCCGCTGAAATCTAATGCGCTCTATACCCTCAAATCAAAACGAGCTCTCGTGGTGGCTTTCCTATATAGATTCTATTAGCGCAAGGGAAGTTGAACTAGGCCTTGATAGGGTGGGGCAAGTGGCGGAGAAACTTGGGATACAGACATTAGCAAAAAACACTATAGTGGTTGCAGGTACAAACGGTAAGGGGTCTTGCATAGCTGCAATGGAATCCATACTCAAGCGTGTGGGGCATAATGTAGGAACATATACTTCACCTCATATTGCAAGGTTTTCAGAAAGAATCAAGTTGAATGGAGTCGAGGTTGAAGAGGGACAGTTGTGTACGGCATTTAAGTTAGTAGATGATACTAGGGGGGATGTAAAGCTTACTTATTTCGAGTTTTCAACCTTGGTCGCATTCGTAATTTTCGCTCAAAGCCAGTTAGATTTTGCTTTACTTGAGGTTGGCTTGGGGGGACGACTTGATGCGGTGAATATAATCGATGCAGATGTGTCGATCATTACTTCCATTGATCTCGATCACCAGGATTGGTTAGGTGACGATAGGGAGTCGATCGGACGGGAAAAGGCGGGAATAATTAGAAAAAATAAACCACTTGTTTACGGAGACAAGAATCCGACGTCTTCAGTTCTGGGTCTAGCGAAGTCCAACAAGTCTCGGGTATATCTAGCTGGGAGGGATTTTTTTTGGAACGAGAGCCGAAATACTTCCACTTTTACTTGGTGCGGAGGGTTTGAATCAAAGCAAACCGTGTTTGATAAATTACCAATGCCAAATTTATCACTTGGCAATGTATCGCTAGCTATACAAGCACTATATCTGATGAATGTGGGGTTTGATCGAAATACTCTAAAATTTGCCTTAAATGGACTCTATCTCCCGGGCCGCTTTGACAAGTGTGTCGACAAGATAACTGGCGTTAATGTTATTTTAGATGTGGCCCACAACACAGCAGCGGCAGCTATGTTAGGAAGTAATCTCCGAAAGGAGCTTCTAGTTAATTCCTGTATCAAACAAATTGCTGTAGTGATTGGGGTTATGGCAGATAAAGATGTTAGTGGGATTACTTCTGAGTTAATAAATTTTACTGACAATTGGTATATTTCAGACGTGGATAGTGATCGGTCAATGACAGCAGATAAGGTGGCAGCTAGTATTGATGTTGATGATAAAACAAGCATAGTAAAGAGTGGATCATTGGTGGACGGTTATAAGAGGGCTTGTTCAGACCTGTCAATCTATCAGCGAGAGAATCCTGGTCATAAAGGGTTGGTTGTTGTTACCGGTTCATTTTTGTGTGTGGCAGCTGTTCAAGCGTTAACAATACACTAGAGAGGGGCAATGAAATTTGCTCAGAGTGATTGCTGGCGTTTAGTTTACTCTTCGATGGAGACATAATCTTTTGGCATATGATAAGAAGCAACGTGTCGTTGGAACATTGGTTCTAATACTTTTAATGAGTATTCTATTTCCGGTAGTTTTTGATGGGAGCGAAGACTTTAAGGCACAGCTGGAGTCAAGAATTCCTTTAGAGCCGATTATTGCAATTCTACCTGAGCCCTCACAGGTTAGGCCTGCAATTGTTGCTGACTCGGTGGCGGTATCGCTAAATGACGAGATAATTGATGAAGTCGTGGAGAGTGGAGATAATGACTCAGAAATTATGGATATGAATGAAAAGCTAACTCCCCAGTTGAATGAGATTGGACTGCCAGAAGGTTGGAGTATTAGGCTGGGTTCTTTCGCGCAACAAGAAAATGCAATTAGCTTAATAGAGAGACTACGCGCTGCCGACTATAAAGCATATACGCGAAACATTTCGAATTCTGCTGGAGAGCTAACCAGTGTTCT
>ERZ802830.959-NODE-959-length-28204-cov-9.60787_pt1 | contig 28204 bp, 32 predicted proteins | sample MGYA00345654_ERZ802830 | MGnify/ENA primary metagenome ERZ802830 (study PRJEB30503, sample SAMEA104212375) | marine metagenome | biome: Westerlies Biome; feature: [SRF] surface water layer (ENVO:00010504) within the epipelagic zone...; material: water...
GTGCCAGTGGGCATCATCGGTGCGGCGGTCTTGCTAAATGTGGGCGGTCTATCAGGAAGCCAATCTATATACGTCGACTCGTACTCAGATATCGGACAGGAGGCAAGCTTGAGAACAAACGTTTCTCCAGAGTGTCAAGAATCCATGATAGAGCTTCATGGGCAGGAGGCCTGGGATAAAGCGATTGCGCAGCAAGTAGCAATTGATGACTCGGGCGGTGTGGCAGAGAGCGTCAAGCGGTCCGATGAGGAAATATCCACTATGATCGCTGAAAAAATTGCTTCAGCGCCTCCTCTTGGAACAGGCGTCATGGTGCTCTTCGTTTTAACTAGTATAATGCTGTCGTTTGCAAAAGGTGTGGCCCCGAACTTGGATCATAAACTTTTAGTCGTGGGCGCCCTAGGAACAGCACTTTTATTACTCTCTGACATTGTTTTAATTAAACCTGACGCGTCAGCCTCTATGACATGGGCGTTTTTAACTATACCAGTGCTATTGTTTCTTTACTCATCGAAAACAGCTATTTCGCGGCTTGCAGATAACGAACTTTTTAGAGTTGTTTTTCCACCCCTTGTTCTCATAGTGGCCGTTTTGGGCTCGATTTTAGGTGGTATTACCAACCCAACTCCAGCGGCTGCTTTAGGCGCTGCAGGAGCTATTATGCTCGCTGCATATAGAAAGCTCACAGAAACTAACCGGTCTGGGAAGTTTATTCTAACTGCTACCTTCGCGTTGATAATAATGCTTCTTGTGGGCATCAATTTTGATTTGCGGATTAATACAGAACAAGTTTCCGTTGAAAGCTGGGTTGCTTTTATCGTGGCTTATGGAGCTTATCTAACGGCAATTGTAGGACTGGTTTACGCTTGTTGGGTTCTGTATGCGGCTGGCGTTATGACGTCAGTTGTTCAAGAAACTAGTAAAGTAACAACAATGGTTTTTGCTATCCTAATTGGGTCGCAACTTTTAAATTTAGTTGTAATTTCTTTTGGTGGTGAGCATTATATTCAGCAATTTCTTCGATCTTTTGATAGTGAGGTTACCGTATTTTTAATCGTGATGCTCGTACTGTTTATTTTGGGATTTGTGTTGGATTTTCTAGAGATTATCTACATCGTAATCCCAATTGTTGGTCCAGTAATTTACGGTGGGACTTTTGATCCGCTTTGGGTAACAATTATGGTTGCAATTAATCTTCAAACCTCTTTTCTTACCCCGCCATTTGGCTTTGCTTTGTTCTACTTGAGGGGTGTGTCTCCAAAATCGGTCACGACAGGTCATATATACAGAGGAGTTATCCCGTTTGTTTTGATCCAAATAGTTGGACTAACGATGCTTTATTTCGCACCATCTATTGTGACTATTGTTCCTCAACTTCTTGGTGGGAATTAAACTGGAAACAGTATTAGTAATCGATATATCGTCTATATGACTACAACTTTGTAGGTTTTTGTCTTAACTCGTAATAAAACTTAACAGATTAGATTATAGATTAGAAAGAAGATATTGCTTTCAGGCATTAAAATCATTGAATTCGAAGGTTTAGGACCAGCACCTTTTGCTGGCCGCTTTTTAGCCGAACTTGGTGCGGACGTCTTAGTTGTAAAAAACTTTAATCAACAAGAAAAATCACTAAAAAACAGTCTATTGAATGCAGGAAAAAAATCGGTATTTCTCGATTTGAAAAATCCTAGGGACCATTCGATATCTTTAGAATTGATTAGAAACAGTGATGCTTTAGTTGAAGGTTTTCGCCCTGGTGTAATGGAGCGCTTAAAACTTGGTCCAACAGATCTTAAACAGGAAAATAAAAAACTAATCTACGGCAGGATGACGGGTTGGGGCCAGACAGGCCCCCGGTCTAAACAAGCTGGTCACGATCTTAATTATATTGGACTAAGCGGAGCTCTTCATTACGCGTCTCAAGCAGGTGATATACCGCAAACAATACCAACAATGGTGGGTGATATTGGTGGTGGAGCGCTTTATTTAGTCATTGGAATTCTATCCGGTTTATACAAGGCACAAAAAACAGGAGAAGGTACTGTAGTTGACGCGGCGATTGTTGATGGTTCAGCCCATATGTTGAACCTTCTGATGTCAATGCAAGAAACAAGCTCAATCCAAATGAAACGAGGGCTAAGTTTATTGGATGGGTCACACTTGTCGCGGTGTTACAAATGTTCTGATGGAAAATATATTTCTGTGCAATGCTTGGAGCCAAAATTTTATAATCAATTTTTGGAAATTCTATCGGTTGATAAAAATCCTTTGATGCAAACACAGTATGATAGCAGTCAGTGGAAGGCACAAACTGAATTTTTAAGTAATATTTTCCAAGAAAAGGCACAAGCTTATTGGACTGATCTATTCTCTGATTTAGATGCTTGTGTTGCGCCAATTTTAAATCCAGAGGAAGCCGAATTTGAGCCTCATATTAAGTCAAGAGAAATCTGGGTTCGAGAAAATGGGTATTTGATGGCTTCTGCGGCGCCTCGGTTTGATGATAAAATGCCAAAGAAACTGCAATCTGAAATCACAATAGATAAAAAAGATATTATTTCCAGCTGGACTTGAGAGAAACCATTATGTCACCGAAGCTTAAAGATTTTGATGAACTCATGAACAGTCGCTTTTCTTGTCGTGCCTTTTTGACAAAAGAAGTTGACCAAAAAACTATAGATCAAATAATTAAGACTGCCCAAAAAGTCCCATCTTGGTGTAATTCGCAACCTTGGAAAGTTAGTTTGCTCCGGCGAGAGACCCGAGAGTTACTTTCAAAAAAGCTAATTCTTTCTGCAGATCAAACCATTGAAACCCCTGATATAAATTTCCCTAAGCGTTATGCTGGTGTTTACAAAACCCGTCGGTCTATTTGTGGATGGCAGTTGTATAATGCAGTTGGGGTGCAAAAGGGAGACAGAGAAGGTGCAAGTCGGCAAATGACCAAGAATTATGAATTCTTTGGTGCTCCCCACGTCGCTATAATTACTACACCAGGTGATCTTGGAGCCTATGGAGTTTTAGACTGTGGAGCCTTCGTTACTGCTTTTACTTTAGCGGCTGCAGCAGTTGGAGTTTCATCAATACCGCAGGCTGCAATTGCTGGACGTGCACCTATAGTTCGTGAAGTTTTAAACATTGAAGACGACCGGGACGTATTATGCGCTATCTCTTTCGGTTTTGCTGATACAGGTAACTCAGCAAATAGCTTTAGAACCCAAAGGGCGGATTTAATTGAATTCGTTGAGTGGATATAAATTTGCTATTCATTCAATATTGAACTTTTTTAAAGAGCAGATGGATTTATCTAAATCAATTGATATTTACTGTGAGCGGCTGGACAATGGTTTATGGGCCGAACCCATAAACGCGGCTACAAACGCAGCTTTTATTTTAGCCGCTATTATAATGTGGTTAAGATGTAAAAATTTGGCTGAAGGAAGAATATTAGCCTTTCTTTTATTTTTAATTGGGTGCGGTTCATTTCTGTTTCATACTTTTGCGCAAACTTGGGCAGCCATTCTAGATGTTACCTCAATCCTTATTTTCATATTAACCTATATATATTTTGCAAATCGTAGGTTCCTGAATTGGTCAAAAAGGTTGAGTATTACTGGTGTAATATTATTTTTTCCATATCAGTTTTTTGTGGTGAGTATTTTATCAAGTATTCAGTTCTTTGGTGCATCTGTGCAGTATATTCCGGTGGCAATTTTGATATTTTTTTACTCGGGTTTATTACATAAATCTAAATCAAATTTATCGCGTGAATTGTTCATTGGTGCGACTATTCTAAGTTTATCTATTTTTGCCAGGACTATTGATGCGCCGCTTTGTGCAATAGTGGCAGTAGGGACCCACTTTATTTGGCATATTTTGAATGCTATAATGCTAGCGTGGATGATAGAAGTTTTAAGAAGACATATGCTTGCAGGTTACTCCGTAGGGCGTTAAACGGGTTAACAAAAATGGAGTGTCGGTATGTCAATTGATGCGAATACAGCAGCTAAGGTTGCGAAACTCGCCCGCATTGAAGTTGAAAGCCAAGATTTAGGAGCTCTTGCAAAAGAGTTTAATGATATTTTAGGCTTTATTGATCAATTAAATGAGGTTGATGTTGATGGCATTGAACCAATGACATCCGTAACTCCACAGAAATTACTTCGCCGCAACGACAATATCACAGATGGTGATAAGCAAACCTCTGTCCTAAAAAATGCACCTCTATCCAGAGAAGGTTTTTACGCTGTCCCAAAGGTTGTGGAGTAATGACAAACTTAAACAATCTTACGATCGCTGAAGCTCGCGATAAGTTAAAATCGAAGGAAATAACTTCTCTTGAATTAACCCATAGTTGTTTATCTGCAATAGATGCAGCTGATGAATTAGGTGCTTTTGTTCATAAAACTCCAGAGCTGGCTTTAGAGCAAGCAAAGCGTGCAGATGAGCGACTCAAACAAGAAAATGCACCGGACATGTGTGGTATTCCGTTAGGTATAAAAGATATTTTTTGTACAAAGGGTGTTAATAGCCAGGCAGCCAGCCGCATCCTAGAGGATTTCAAACCTGAATACGAAAGTACGGTCAGTCAGAACCTTCTTGATAATGGGACTGTAATGTTAGGCAAACTCAACATGGATGAGTTTGCAATGGGTAGTTCAAATGAAACCTCTGTGTATGGAAATGCTGTTAATCCCTGGAAGGTTGATGAACGTGAATTGACACCAGGAGGTTCGTCGGGAGGTTCTGCTGCAGCTGTTGCAGCCGATTTATGCTTGGCAGCCACCGGTACGGATACTGGCGGATCAATTAGACAGCCAGCGGCATTTACTGGCATCGTTGGAATTAAACCAACATATGGGCGCTGCTCACGCTGGGGGGTAATTGCATTTGCTAGCTCTTTGGATCAAGCAGGTCCAATGACTAAAACAGTCCGCGATGGCGCAATTATGTTAAAGGCTATGGCGGGAAATGACCCAAAAGACAGCACCTCGGTTAACATAGAAGTCCCAAACTTTGAAGCTATGTTGACTGGCGATATTAAGGGTAAAAGAATAGGTATTCCCCAGGAGTACCGATTAGATGGGATGCCTAGTGAAATAGAAAAATTGTGGTTAGACGGAACTGAAATGCTGCGTGAGGCGGGTGCCAAGATTGAGAATATTTCATTACCACATACAAAATACGCTTTACCTGCGTATTATGTTATTGCTCCAGCTGAGGCTTCTTCAAACTTAGCGCGCTATGACGGTGTTAGATATGGCCGAAGAGCAGCCTTGTCATCAGGGGACGGTATAAACGAATTATATGAAAAGACGCGTGCGGAGGGCTTTGGTCCAGAGGTAAAAAGGCGCGTAATGATTGGAACTTACGTTTTATCTGCTGGTTTTTATGATGCATACTATAATAGAGCTCGCCGAGTTCGAGCTTTAATAAAAAAGGATTTTGATGAAGTTTTTGCTAATGGTATCGACGCTATCTTGACACCAGCAACACCGTCTGCCGCTTTTGGCTTAGGCGAGATGTCAGAGGCAGATCCCCTACAAATGTACTTAAATGATGTGTTCACAGTGACAGTAAATTTAGCTGGTCTTCCTGGTGTCTCTGTTCCTGCTGGAGTTGACAAATCAGGATTGCCACTCGGTCTGCAGGTAATAGGTAGGCCTTGGGAAGAGGGTGATATGCTCAATATTGCGCATTCTTTAGAGCAATCTGCTGGTTTCTCCTCTAAGCCATTAAAATGGTGGTAGTTCGATGTTGAATATGCGAAAATTTTTCCTTGTTGCAGTCGTAATAGTGTTTGGTGGCTGTGAACCCACTATTAACACACAACAAATTACTCAAAGCGCACAAAATTTGAGAGAGAATGTTCGAAATATAGATACGCAGAGAATTACTCAAGGTGCGCAAAATTTGAAAGAAAATCTGCAAAATTTTAGAACGTCTTCATCTACACAAAATCAAAATACAGATGCTGCACCAGAAAGTTTGCAAACTACTGACCCTGTCCTAGCTGGAATTTTGGGTGATGTCCTTGATGAAGAACCCGTAACCACTACTGTGGCAGGTGAGGAAATTGGAGAATTAGACACTACACGATTGTCTGACGAAAATGATTTTGAAGCTGTTTCTGAACGACAATCGATAGAAAGTGATGCTGAGCGTGTAGAAAAAAACCGCGCATTGTATGTACTTATTGAACCTACCTCTCTTCCCAGGCGGCCTGGGTCGAACGTTCCTAGCATTGTGGAATATGCCATAAAAACCACAAACCCTGTGGGTACTCAACTCTACTCGCGCCAACTTGCTAGCAAAACCCGGTTTGACTGGAATTGTGCGAAATATTCCTCACAAAGTGCAGCGCAAGAAGCCTTCCTTGTTTGGGGTGGGCCCAGAGTAGATCCCAAAGGTATTGACCCAGACGGCGATGGTTTTGCGTGCTATTGGGATCCCAAGCCTTTCAGAAGCGTATTAAAAGATAATAATTAATATTTTTCATGGAACTCATAAAATATCCCTCTCCTAATTATGGTTTACGCAGGGACGATACTGAAATTGATTTTATTATTTTGCATTATACAGCAATGGGTACTGAAAATTCCTTAGATAGACTGTGCGATCCAACTCATGAAGTTTCATGTCACTATCTGATAGATCAGGGTGGTCTTTGTTATCAACTTGTAGATGACAGCAAACGTGCTTGGCATGCTGGAAAAGCATATTGGCGAGGTTATCGTGATCTTAACTCTCGATCACTTGGAATAGAGCTGGTGAATTTGGGTAATGAGATATATCCAGAGGCTCAGATGAAAAAATTAAAAAGTCTTTTAAAACATCTAATTAAGTCATACGAAATAAGCCCAAAAAATGTTTTAGGTCATTCGGACATTGCTCCATCTCGAAAATCTGACCCTGGTGAATATTTTGATTGGAAAGAACTTTCCAATAGTGGATTGGCATTATTTCCAGAAGTAAGTAGTCCAATGACTTGTGATAGGACATTTTTTTTAGCTCACGCTGAGCGGGCTGGTTATAATCCAGATGCTAGTTTTGAAGAAATTTTGAAAACTTTTAGGTATCGTAGCCGACCAAACTTTAGAGGTGCGTTCGATGGATATGATTGTTCTTCAATGCAAAAATTTGCAGACGCCTTTGATGTTGACGATTCATCAAATTCGCAATAATGGCAGTTACAGCGGATGGCTGGATGGTCGCGAGTACACTCGAGGAAAGTCCGGACTCCTCAAAGCAGCGGTGCCGGGTAACACCCGGGCGGGGTAACCCGATGGAAAGCGCAACAGAAAGTAAACCGCCCGTTTATTCGGGTAAGGGTGAAACGGTGGGGTAAGAGCCCACCGAGGTTTTGGTAACAGAGCCTGCATGGCAAGCCCCACCGGGAGCAATGCCGAATAGGGACCTACAAGAAAGCCTGCAAGGGTTTTCTACTTTGCTTTGGAGTTAGGTTCGGGTAGGCAGCTATAGGGTTTGTAGTAATACAGACTTTAGATGAATGATCATCCACAAGGTTTTATACCTTGGGACAGAATCCGGCTTATAGGCCATCCGCACTTTATTTTATTTTAACGATTAAAGTATAATTTTTCACTGTCTAAGTGTTGACTCGGGACGTGGCTTGGTTACAAGCACAATTTATATAAGTTATTTGGTCAATTAAATGACCCAATACAGGAGTTAAATTATGGCTAAACCTACAACCATTAAGATCCGGCTTAACTCAAGCGCTGGGACCGGCCACTTTTATGTGACTAAAAAAAATGCTCGCACGATGACTGATAAAATGGTTGTTCGTAAATATGACCCCGTTGCTCGTAAACATGTTGAGTATAAAGAGGGAAAGATTAAGTAGTTAAGTAAATAAAAAGGCCGCATACAAGCGGCCTTTAAGTTACAAAATTCACGCCATTAAGTTTCTTAATGGCGTTTTTTTATTCTGAGTTGCCCATGAACATCAGTAAAAATTGGAACATATTCAAAAAGTCCAGATATAAGCTTAGTGCGCCATGGATGGCTGACTTATCCAACCAATCAGCATCTCCGTGGTGGGCATGAGCCACATACATATTTTTGATGTTTTGGGTGTCATATGCGGTTAGACCCGCGAATATGAGCACTCCCAGCATAGAGATAATCATTGTCATTCCGCTAGATTGTAAAAAGTAGTTTACAATTATAGCGACTATTAGACCGATAACTCCCATTATTAAGAACGAACCCCAACCTGAAATATCTTTCTTTGTTGTGTAGCCCCACAATGATAAACCTGCAAAGGCGATCGAGGTTACTAGGAACGTCTGAGTAATCGAGAATGTTGTATAAAAAATAAAAATTGAGCTCAGGGACACCCCTATAAGTGTAGCGAAGATATAGAAAAACAGCTGTGCTGCCTGAGCTGTAGACCTTCGCATAACTGCGCCAAACCCAAAAATCATTGCAAGAGGTGCAAGCATAATCACCCAGCGTAAGGGTGACGTATAAATTGTCGCTCCCAAACCTGTCAGCATTGTTCCGTTTTGCATTTGTCCTACCGCAAGAGCTGGATCTGTCGTTGTTGCTAAACCTGAAATGGCCCATGCTGCTAGAGCCGTGATAATCATTCCTACGGACATTGTGCCGTATACTTTATTCATATGAGCTTTTAAGCCCTCGTCAATTTGACTGGCTCGAGCGCCTGACACCGACTGTGTTGTTTCAAAATCTGCCATTAATACCTCCAAAACCAAGGAAAAACCTTATTTAGTATATATTGGTAAATTCTTTTAAATTTTCAACCCATTATTGGATGAAACTTGGTAAAATTGATTAAATTTTTAATTTTCGTGAACTTTGACAACAACTTTTCCTGTTGATTTTCGTTGTTTCAATATATTCAGTGCGGCTTCGGCCTGATCTAAGGTGAATTTATGACTGATATGTGGCTTTATCTGGTCTGATTTATACCACTCGAATAGTTGCTTCAAACTTTCTGTTACTACGCTGGGCTTAAATTGCAAAAAACCACCCCAATAGAAACCATGAATAGTTATATTTTTGACTAAAAGATGATTGGCTTTTAATTGGGGGACATTACCACTTGCAAATCCAATTAAAATTATACGGGCTTCAGGATTACAAGATCTAAAAGCTGTTTTAAATTGCTCTCCCCCGACGGCATCATAAACAACATCGACACCACCAAGATCTTTTAAATGTGAAATTAAATCAGGATCTTCGGAGTCTAAAACGTAATCTGCCCCTTCTTTCTTTACGATTTCCATTTTTTTGGCACCACGTGCCACTCCCACGACGCGGGCTCCCATCAATTTTCCTAGTTGTACTGCTGTTAGCCCAACGCCTCCTGAGGCTCCGAGGACGAGTAATGTGTCCCCCGGCTTAGTCTTTGCTTTATATTCAAGCGCCAAATGACTTGTCCCGTAGGCTATCTGGAAAGCTGCAGCATCATCAAAATTCATTTTTTTAGGCAGCTGAACACATCGTGATAAATCGAAGCAGCCATATTCAGCCAAGCCTCCATGTCCACCGAAAACAGCGACCCTATCACCAATTGAAAGATTAGTAACATTTGAACCTAAAGCATCTACTACCCCAGATACTTCCATGCCAAGAACGAAGGGAAGCTGAGGAGTTTCTTGATATGTTCCACTTGTCATAAGGATGTCGGCAAAATTTAACCCGCAAGACATTATTTTTAATCTAATTTGGTTTGATTTTGGATTTGGCTTTGGGATATTTTCAATAGTTGGATCTGCTTCAAAATTGCTTACTTGAAATGCTTTCAATATTTCATCCTTAAATCTTGCTTTTGAAATTTAGCTTGTAAGAAAAGATATAGCTTTTTAATTCTGAAAAAAAAAGCTTATTGATTTTGAGAATTTAAACAAAAAATTTTTATGACTGGAGTGAAATAGCTATTTGTTATGAACTTGATTACTTGCTACTTAGTACTCAATAAAAAGGTGCTGTATGTCTGATAGCCTAAGTTTAAAAACAGAAGAAACCAAAAGTATAATTGATACCGCTAATGCTATGGCAGATGCTGCAAGAAAAGTTATACTCCCTCGGTTTAGATCAAAATCCTTAGTTTCTGAAAATAAGAGTCTTTATGGTTTTGACCCGGTGACTGATGCAGATAAAAGCGCTGAAAAAGCTATGATAAGTGAATTAAAACATCGGCGCCCAACTGATGGTGTGTTTGGTGAAGAATTTGGTGAATTAAGTGGGGAAGGTTTGTTTCGATGGGTATTGGATCCAATAGACGGAACGCGAGCATTTATTGCAGGTGCTCCCACTTGGGGTGTGCTTATTTCTGTTGAGATGAAAGGCACTGGTCCAATATTTGGAATTATAGATCAACCGTATATTGGAGAAAGGTTTTTCGGAGGGCTTGGTTTGGCCGAATACAATAAGCTTGATGAGAAAAAAAAATTGAATACCAGCAACGTAGAGAAAATTGAAAATGCAATTCTACTTTCGACTTTTCCTGAAATTGGAACTGAAAAAGATAGGGAAACTTTTGCGAAGGTTTCCGATAGGGCTAAACTTACGCGTTATGGTCTTGATTGCTATGGGTATGCCCTCGTGGCGATGGGAACAGCTGACCTCGTCATTGAAGCGGGTTTGAGCATTTATGATATTCAAGCACCAGCTTGCGTGATCGAGGCTGCCGGAGGCATTGTAACCAATTGGGAAGGTAAACCAGTCGCCAACGGAGGTCGGATTATAGCCGCCGCAAATGAAAAGTTACACAAGAGTGCTCTGGAGCAATTAAATTCATGATTATTTTTATACTAACTTTCGAGATCAAATAGTCAGCCATTACCTACTTGGAAAACATTTGTGGGTTTTCTGCTTTTTTTAGCAATTGCTAATTGGATTTTACTTTAATGATACAAGAATTGAAAAAAAAAATTCGTAAAGAAGCCTTTATTAAGAGGGACAAAGCATTTGTTGCTGACATTGGAAACACAGCATCGTTACTTTCTTCTGTCTTGGCTGGTTATCGAGGTGTTCCAATTGCTGGTTACCTTCCCATCAAAACAGAAATCAATCCCCTCGCTGCAATGGAGGAGGCATCTGCACATAGTTTAGTTGGAGTGCCAGTAATCCAAGGAAATTCAAAGCCACTTAGGTTTTCGAAATGGGAACCAGGTTGTCATCTTAAAAAAGGTCCTTTCGATGTCCAAATACCAGTGAATACACATTATTTTGCTCCTGAGGTTTTAATTATTCCGATGGTTGGTTTCGATAGAACAGGGGGGAGATTGGGATATGGAGGCGGCTTTTATGATCGAACCTTAGAATTTTTGCGATCTAAACAAGCCACCTTAGCAATTGGATTTGCCTACTCAGACCAAGAATTTGAAAATTTACCCCTAGAACCGACAGATCAAAAGTTAGATATTATTGTAACTGAAAGAGACATCATCGAATTTACATAACCCAAATAAACTCTTGAATTTTTTAATTTCTTGTATAGGTGGAAACGATGAAAATCTTGTTTCTTGGAGACGTAGTTGGTCGCTCGGGTAGGTCGGCCATTACTAATAATCTTCCAACACTAATAAAAACAAATCAGATCGATTTTTCAATTGTTAACGCTGAAAATGCAACAAGCGGTATGGGCTTAAGTGTTAAACATGCCAAAGAGATATTAGGAAATGGAGCAGATTGCATTACATTGGGTGATCATGCCTTTGATCAGAAAGATATGCTTCAATTTATAGAGCAAGAAGATCGAATTTTAAGACCTTTAAATTTTTCAAAATCAGCTCCAGGTAAGGGTTCAAAAATATATGCCGACAAAAGGGGACGAAAAATATTGGTTTCACAAGTTTTAGGTCAGGTTTTTATGAAACGACCATTTGATGATCCTTTTTCTGAAATTGATGGCGTTATACGTAAAAATATCTTGGGAGGTTCGGTGCAAGCATCTTTTGTGGATATCCATTGTGAAGCAACATCAGAAAAAATGGCTTTAGGTCATTTTTGTGATGGACGTGTCTCCGCAGTTATTGGAACACATACTCATGTTCCTACCTCTGATACTATGATCCTACCAAAAGGTACGGCCTTCCAATCGGATGCGGGCATGTGTGGTAGCTTTGATAGTGTTATAGGTATGGATAAGTCAGAACCTTTACGGCGGTTTGTGACCGGAATGTCTAAAGAACGTTTTAAGCCTGCAGAAGGCGAGGGAACAATCTGTGGTGCGATTATTGAAACAGATGATAAATCGGGACTAGCTAAATCTATTGAAATGCTGCGGGTGGGCGGCTGCCTTCAATCAACTTAGCGCTTATGCCTTCAATTTGGCCGTATTTAGTGTTGATTTTGCTTGGCTGTGGCTGGGGTCTCACTCTTCCATTAAGTGTAATTTCTGTAAGTACTGGCTTGGGGCATTTAGGAATAATCTTTTGGCAGTTTTTCATTGTCATGATTTTATTTGGTTTGAGACAAATCTTTATTAAAAAAGCTTTTTCACTTACAACAAGTTCCTTACAAATATTTTGTGTTATTGCTTTTATTGGGACAATATTCCCAAATTCAGCCTCTCTCATTGCGGCATCTTATTTGCCGGGAGGGGTCCTTTCAATATTGATTGCCACAGTTCCTATGTTTGCGTTCCCAATAGCGCTAATTTTAGGTTTAGATAAATTCGAATTTGCAAGATTACTTGGGATAATTTTTGGTTTTTTGGGAGTTTACTTATTGATAGCTCCCAAGGCAGCGTTACCGGACCATAGTGTTATTTGGGTTATTCCAATAGCACTAATAGCGCCGATGTTTTATGCCTTGGAGGGCAATTTTGTCGCTAAGTTTGGTACAGGAAACAACTCTCCTATGGGCGTTGTATTAGGGGCTTCGATTATTGGATGTGCCGTTACATTTCCATTAACGCTTCTATTTGATCAGTTTGTAAACCCTTTTGTCGAGTGGAATGCTGCTCACTACGCAATAGTTTTTTCCTCGGCAATACATGGATTAGTGTATTCAACTTACGTCTGGCTTGTAACCAAGGTGGGTTCAGTATTTTCGGCACAAGTCAGCTATTTCGTTACATTTTCCGGGGTACTGTGGTCTATGGTGATATTAGACGAGACTCATTCGAAATTTATCTGGATTTCTTTAACCTGCATGATTTTAGGTATGGCATTAGTAAAACCTAAAACTCAGTAGCTTAAATTCTTTTAGATGTGATTTTTACTATTTTCAGTTTATCTATCTTGTCCACCCGCTAATGAAATATTAAAAAGGGTGTGTAGTATGTTTGGGAGGTTCTATGGCAGGTCATTCAAAATGGGCAAACATTCAGCATAGGAAGGGAAGGCAAGATGCCGTCCGGTCTAAACTTTTCTCAAAATTGTCAAAAGAAATTACTGTTGCCGCAAAAATGGGTGACCCTGATCCGGAAAAAAACCCCCGTTTAAGGTTGGCTGTTAAAGAGGCTAAACAAAATTCAGTTCCAAAAGATGTAATTGAAAGAGCTATAAAAAAATCGACTGCTGGAGACGGTGACGATTACGAAGAAATACGATATGAGGGATATGGACCGAATGGTATAGCCGTCATAGTTGAAGCAATGACAGACAATAAAAACCGTACAGCATCCAATGTTAGATCTATCTTTTCAAAAAATGGGGGCAATCTTGGCGAGACGGGTTCTGTTGGTTTTATGTTCGAACGAAAAGGTGAAATTATATTTTCATCGGAAGTTGGGGATGACGATACTGTAATGATGGCGGGTATTGAAGCCGGTGCTGAGGACGTCGAAAGTTCTGAAGATGGACACATTATTTGGTGCGTAGATACAGACTTAAGTGAAGTTGCAGCCGCGTTAGAAAGTGATCTTGGTGAAAGCCAGTCGACGAAATTAGTTTGGCAGCCCAACACCACAACAGAGCTAGATTTAGAGGGTATGCAAAAACTTATGAAGCTGGTTGATGCCCTTGAAGACGATGACGATGTACAACGAGTTACAACTAATTTTGAGGTCAATGATGAGGTGATGTCTCAAATATCGCAATGAGTACTTTTCTGGCGGGATTTGGTTTAGGACTATCTTTGATTGTAGCAATAGGTGCTCAAAATGCTTTTATTCTAAGGGCAGGTCTGCTAAGGCAGCATGTTTTTGTCTTATGTTCTGTATGTGCTGTTTCAGACGCGCTATTGATAGCTGCTGGTGTTTTAGGTCTTGGAGTATTGGTTGGAAAAGCCCCATTTTTTTTGGCTTTTATGAAATATGCTGGTGCGTCTTTTCTATTCGCCTATGGGCTTCGTTCTTTATTAAAATCTTTTAGAGGTGGACGTTTTCTTGTAGCTGAAGGTGAAGCAAACTCTTTGAAAGAGGCCATTATAATATGTTTAATGTTAACTTGGCTTAATCCTCATGTTTATTTGGATACTGTAATCCTTTTGGGCATTGCTTCTACACAATATAATGAAAGTATGCACTTTGCAGCCGGAGCAATTATTTCAAGTTTCATATTTTTTTATTCGCTCGGTTTTGGTGCCAGATTACTGTCAAATTTTTTTGAACACCCGGTTTCATGGAGGATATTAGATGGAATTATTGGAATAGTTATGTGGAGCATTGCTTTTTCTCTTGTTTATAACAATTAAATTTTATGAATGAAAAACTGACAAAACAAAAATCGCAAAACCTTACTGGTGTATTTTGGATGGTTGTGACGGGGATATGCTTCCTTGGAGTAACGGCTTTAGTAAAATTTATGGGAACTCGAATTCCGGCTGCTGAAGCAGCTTTTTTGCGATATGCTCTTGGCTTAGTTTTACTTTTGCCAATGCTGAAAGACTTTTTCCATAACTTACCAAACCGAGAATTATCGATTTTATTTGCCGCTCGAGGTGTTGTGCATACAGTTGGGGTGGTACTTTGGTTCTTTGCTATGTCGAGGATTCCATTAGCAGATGTAACCGCTATGAATTACATGTCACCTGTATATGTTACACTCGGTGCTGCTATTTTCTTGGGCGAGTCTTTGGCTTTACGTAGAATTTTAGCTGTTTTGGTAGCAATTGTTGGCGCATTTTTGATAGTGAGGCCCGGATTTAGAGAAGTAAGCATAGGCCATGTAGCAATGATTTTCACGGCACTATTTTTTGCTTCGTCATACTTGATAGCCAAACACACTAGCGGCAAAACCTCTGCGTCAGTAGTTGTGGTTATGCTTTCAATTTATGTAACTATCGGATTGGCGCCTTTAGCATTTTTAAATTGGGTAACGCCTACTTTGATTGAATTAATGATACTTTTTGCCGTAGCGTGTTTTGCAACAGCTGGTCACTACACAATGACCCTAGCATTTGCTGCAGCTCCAATTTCGGTAACCCAGCCTGCTACTTTTCTCCAATTAATTTGGGCTGTTCTCGTTGGCTCTGTTATTTTTGGTGAAGATATCGACTTGTATGTGATTGGAGGGGGAGGTTTAATTCTTTGCTCCATTACTTTTATGTCTTGGCGAGAAGCGGTTATAAAGAGAAAAGCAATGACACCTACAGTGGCACAAACTAAAGTTTAATGAAAAAACAAAAAGAAATTAAATTTGATCATTTTGCGATAGCAACGGAAGATTTAGAACAGACTGTTATAAATCTAGAAAGGATTTTTAAATTTCCTTTCTTGACTGGTGGTGAGCACAAGATGTTTGGTACGCATAATCGATTATTTAGGTTAGGTGATGTGTACTTAGAAGTTATTGCCATCAACCCTCTTGCGACAGCCCCACAAAAGCCAAGGTGGTTTGATCTTGATAATTTTAGTGGCAAGCCTCGCATCGTCACTTGGATAGCCAATACTAATAATATTTTAGATCTATTACCAAACATTTGGGATAATCCTGGTGAAATCAAAAAACTTTCTAGGGATAATCTCGAATGGGATTTTACTGTCCCAGTTAAGGGTAAAATGCCTATGGATGGGGCCGCACCCGCCCTAATAAATTGGGGATCAACTCGACACCCAACATTAAGTATGGATGACCATAATTGTCGATTAGAGCATTTTATTGTTAATACGCCCTTTGCCGAAGACCTTGCCCCAATATTAAAAAAAATATTACTTGACCAAAGAATAGAATTGAATTTTGCACATCGCATTTCATTTGAAGCACACATTTCGACACCTAAAGGACAAGTGGTTTTAGAATGAAAGTTAGGCCTGCGGAATTTTCAGACAGCAAAGAAATCATAAGCATCTGGAATCCTTATATAAAAAATACCTTTGTTACTTTTAATGCGTCGGAAAAATCCCAAGATGATGTTTGTGATTTAATCAAAGGGCGACGTAATAATGGTCATGAATTTTGGGTGGCAACTGATGACGATAAAATTATTGGATTTGCCAGTTATGACCAATTAAGGGCTGGAGTGGGGTATAGATATTCTATGGAGCATACCATTATTGTTTCGAATAAATATAAATCTTTGGGAGTTGGTAAAAGTTTAATGGGCGTCTTGTGTTCTCATGCCAAGAACCGTGATATTAATTCAATGTGGGCGGGAGTGAGTGCATTAAATATTGCGGCTATAAAGTTTCATGAAAGTTTAGAATTTAAAACTGTCGCAAGATTACCGGAAGTAGGGTATAAATTTGGCACTTTCATCGATTTAGTTTTAATGCGTAAACGTTTGTAAATAGTATATTGAATCCTAGAAAATAAGTATGTCGATTTGGACCCGTATAATAAAAGCGATTGAGGCTCTAGCAAAAGGGGAAAGCTTATCAGATGTTTTTGATAAGCTTAAAGCTCCGCCAGAACGTTCAATAGCATTTACTATAGCTGTAATTGCTCTGGGAGCAAAAATGGCAAAGGCTGATGGGTATGTTACGCCGGGAGAAGTGAAGGCGTTTAGGCAGGTATTTCATATTCCTACTGGCGAAGAAAACAATGCTGCGCGAGTTTTCAACTTAGCTAGGCAGGATGTTACAGGCTATGAACTTTATGCGAAGAGGATCTCAACGATGTTCGGTCAAGGCCATCAAACATTAATTGATCTATTAGAAGGTCTATTTCATATTGCTACTGCCGATAATGATTATCATCCAAATGAAGATAAATTCTTAACGACGGTTGGTTCTATTTTTGGGCTCAAGGATGCTCAATTTAAAGCTATTCGTGCACGATGTGTTCCTAACATGGAGCCAGATCCGTATACGATTTTAGGTGTGAACTTAAACGATGATTTTGAAACAATAAGGGGTTCTTGGAGGGATTTAATACGCACCTATCATCCTGATCGAATGATCGCACGAGGATTACCGGAAGAAGCTATTAATCTAGCAGAGAGACGAATTATTCAGATCAATAAAGCTTTTGAAAATGTAAAAAAAGACTTTGTTTAAGTAAACCTCTAGTTTTCGATGAAATTCAATTTTTTTTATCAGCTTTCACTTTGAAATCTTGGGCTTTAAGCGCTTTAGCTAACGAATTATAGCGCGCTTCTGCAACTTCCCCAAATAAACTCTCTCCAACCGTATTAAGTTTCAGCGTTAGATATTGGGATCTAGGTTTCCAATCCAAATGTGCAGGTTGTTGGCTGTCATTAACCCAAAGCATTGCTCCCAACCTCATCGCTTTTCCTAGAACTTCGGCCTGCTGGATAAATTGGGGTGTTAGAAGGTCGACGAGATTTTCAAATTGAGATCCAGTAGGTGTGTTTCGATAGCGGTACATAAGTGATATACCAAGAAAAATTCGCTCTGAATGCTTTAAGCCTCCCAAATTTGACCTGGTGGCATTATCAAAGCAAACCTCGGCTCTATAATCGGGATGCGCTCTCCAGCTTACGTCATGTAGAAGACAAGCAGCGCGTATTAAGCGCTTTAACTCTTCACTCGGTCTTGAGAACAGTGGAAGTACGAATTTATAAAGACGGTTTCCAGAACCAGGAACACGTGCGTCTTTTGCCTCTGAGAAGTAACAGGCTTCAATAAGCGGATCTCTGTCTCGCAACTCTTGCGGCATATTTTCGTACAGTAATCCTTCGCGGATTCCGTAGCTGGAAATAGCTATATCTTTAGGCTTGAAAGAACCAACGAGACATGTGAGGATTTCGCATGCTATTGGCACCAATTCAATTCTCGCCGCCGTAATCCCACATTCATTACGGATTTTTTCAAGGTCATTGGTTTCGATAAATTTAATTGTTTTTCTAACTGAACTTAGAGAAATTCGGTATTCATGCATAACGTGGAGTGGATAACCTGTGCGTAACATATCTATTCTCGCAAAAGCTCTCCAGGAACCTCCAACTAAAAAAAGGCGATTGAGTTGTGGGCCCATGTCTTTTGCAAGTTTAGCCATGGATTCTTGGATGTGGTTTTTGCGATTTTTTTTCCCACCCTTCATTTCTCTTAAAATTAGTGGACCCAAGTCTGAAGTTGAGCGTTTCCCTACAACTCCTTTATTTATCTCCGCCAACTCCATCGATGAGCCTCCAAGATCGCAAATTAGTCCGTAAGCCCCTGGCCAACCGAGCATAACGCCCTGAGCCGAAAGGCGTGCTTCCTCTAGGCCATCAATAATATTTACCTCTTTTCCTGTTTTTCTTCTAATTTCATCACAGAACAACAAGCCGTCTGAGGCTGATCTTACTGCTGCGGTTGCAATTAAAGTTAATTGGGGAACTTCCATGGCTTGCGCCATATTTACAAACCTTTCAATTGCTGAAATTGCCCTTAATCTACCTTCTTCGTGGAGTTTTCCAGAGTGAACTAGGCCAGAACCCAAGCCACACAAAATCTTTTCGTTAAAAAAATATGCTGGTGATCTTGCAGCTCCATCGAATATCACCATTCGCACTGAATTAGATCCAATGTCGATGACACCTAATTTTCTAAGGTAATGTAAGGCACCAGTTTCAGGAATGTTTGTTTTATTATAACTAAAAAAAGGTTCAAATTCTTGAAAGATTTCTACCATAAAGCTCATCCTGAAAATCTATAAAAACCAGTGTCACACTAAAAAGCATTTTTTTGTGAAATTGAAAGAACTTATTTTTCATTTTTTAAAATTTTTGAAACTAGTGATCTTGTTATTGGCCGTTTTTCTTCAATCGATACACAATCAATTTTCTCGACGATTGAATTAACTGACAAAAAAGACCTTTCTATCCTTCGATTCAGATATGCAAAGACGTCTGGACTTGGGTACATTTGTCTATCGGCAAATAGCTTTGCCATAATTAAAGGAAATAATTGGTCATCTAATTCGTCAATCTGAGCGTTTCTAGTGCCTTCTATCCGAGACATTAAATCCGAAAGAGAAATTTCCCAGAATTGAGTCAAACCTGTTCCTATAAGCAGGAAGGGTAATTTTCTTTCTTGTAAAAGATTATGTAAATGAAAAAGTGACTCTTCCAGGTCATTGCATGAGTTAATTTTTGACACATTATCAATTACCATTGCACCGGTCGCAATTTCATCAATTTGACTAAATTTAAGAGTTCTCGCATCGATGTAAGATGCATTTACTTGCTTTGCCCAAATTCGGCCCAAATGAGTTTTACCTGATGCTGGCGGACCTGAGAGAGTGTGTTTTAAATTCGGCCAATTTTTCCAATCCCCTAAAAGATTGACTGCCATTGAATTGCATTCCGATACATAGTATTCGTCAATTCCTTCAGACGATTGAACTGGTAAGACAAGGCCAATTTGCTTCGCCATTAATTACTATCCTATTTTCCGCCTTTGCCTATATAAACTTGGCTATTTCGATATTGGTTTATCAAAAACCTGAATATTACACCTATCGAAGCAGCTACTGGTACAGCTACGATCATACCAACTAATCCGAATATTGATCCAAAAATAGATAAAGCGAGGAGGAGAGAAACAGGATGCAAGCCAACGGAATTCCCAACAAGCTTGGGAGTTAAAAAATTGCCTTCGATTAGTTGACCTACTGCAAAAATTCCAACAACTAACAAAATAGTATTCCAATCCCCCCAGAATTGAACGGTAGCAAGACCTATCGCCAGCGTGCCGCCAAGGATAGCTCCCAAATATGGTATGAAAGTTAATAATCCTGCAAATACGCCTATAATTAAACCAAACTCCAGGCCTAACAGCATCAGAGCAACAGCATAATAAGCACCCAGTATGCAGCAAACTGAGCCCATACCTCGAATAAACCCGGCGATAACTCCGTGTATTTCGTGAGATAAGTTTCGGATAGTTTCGGCGTGGTCGAGCGGGAGTAAGCTATCAATCTTAGCTACTAGTCGATCCCAGTCTATCAATAAGTAAATTGTGACGATAGGTGTTATCAGAATTAATCCAGCAATGCTTAAGAGAGATGATAAAGATTTAACTAAACTCGACATAATAATGCCGATTGCGGATTTCAAAAAATCACCTACAGGCAAATTAGATTGCTCTAATTTAAATGTGTCGCTGACCTTTGAAGGCAATATTCTATTTATGGCGGTAGTTAGTTTTCCCAATATTTCTGGTGCGGCTGATATCAGTTTTGCCAGCTGATCAACCAAATTTATAAATATAAATACGGCCAATGGAGCAAAAACGAGAACAAAAATAAATGAAATTAAAATTACGGCCCATAGCCTATTAAATCCAAATTTTTGTAGGCGATCTGCTAGTGGGTCAAGTAAATAAGCCAACGCAGCCCCAACTGCAAATGGGAGTAAAATATTTCCAATATAAGAGAGCAGAACAATACTTATTATGGAAAACACACCCCAAAAAACTAGTTGTTGGCGAACTGAAAAGCTCATATTTTCTCCGACTTTGTTTTTCAATGCTAATGTGAGCTACTAAAGCAAGGCTTGCAAGTACGAAAACGTTATCGGAGGCTTGTGTAGCTTTCCTCATAGCGCTACATATTCTCTAATTTGTGACTAGTTTGGAAAACTCATGCGCCTATCTCGATATTTTGTCCCAGTTTTGAAAGAAAACCCAGCAGAGGCTCAAATCGTGAGCCATAGGTTGATGCTTAGGGCTGGATTAATTAAGCAAGCCACAGCGGGAATTTATTCTTGGCTTCCTTTGGGTTTCAAGATCCTTAGACGTTTAGAAAACATTATCCATGAAGAACAACAGCGCGCTGGTCACCAGGCGATTCAAATGCCGATACTTCAATCAGCTGATTTGTGGAGAGAAAGTGGCCGATATGAGGATTATGGTCAAGAAATGCTTAGAATGACCGATCGTCATGACCGAGACTTACTTTTTACCCCAACTGCGGAAGAATTGGTTACGGATATTTTTAGAAGTCACATAACAAGTTATAAAGATTTACCGTTAACACTCTATCAAATTCAATGGAAGTTTAGAGATGAGATACGCCCAAGGTTTGGCGTTATGCGGGGCAGAGAGTTTTACATGAAAGATGGCTATAATTTTGATCTAACAAAACAGGATGCCCTCCATTCATACAACCGTCACTTAGTTAGCTATTTAAAAACCTATGAAAGGATGGGGCTAAAGGCCATACCCATGCGAGCTGATAGTGGACCCATTGGTGGGGAGGATACTCATGAGTTTTTAGTATTGGCTGACACGGGAGAGTCTGAAGTTTTTTATGATAGTAAGGTTACTGACTTAAACTTTGGAGATCGTAAAATAGATTATGAAGACCACTCAGCCTGTCAATCGATCTTAGATGAGTTTACTTCACTATATGCTAGAACAGATGAAACGCATGAACCGTCTGTATTCAATGAAATTCCTCAAGAAAGGCAACGTAAAGCTCGCGGTATAGAAGTTGGTCAAATTTTTTATTTTGGAACAAAATATTCGGAAGCAATGGGCGCTACTGTAACAGATTCTAATGGCAAGGACTCTCCTGTGCACATGGGAAGTCATGGAATTGGTGTAAGTCGATTGGTTGGAGCTATCATAGAGGCTAATCATGATGAAAAAGGTATCATTTGGCCAGAAGGTGTGACGCCATTTCATTGCGGTTTGGTAAACCTAAAACAGGGTGATCTAGAAGCTGACGCAGCTTGTGAAAGTATCTATCAAAATTTATTGAATTCTGGGTTAGAACCACTTTACGATGATCGAAGCGAAAGAGCGGGAGGAAAATTTGCCACTATGGATCTAATCGGTCTTCCTTGGAGAATAACTGTTGGGCCACGTGGATTGAAAAATGGAGTAGTGGAGCTGACTTCTAGAAGTTCTGGAGTTAGTGAAGAGTTAACGCCCGATAGTGCCATAAATAAATTATTGGCAATTTATTCCTAAGTTTGTAAGCTTATCTTATTAAGAGCCTATATATCGTCAGAATATTTTTCTAAAATTTCAAGTGGAACGACTTCGACTGCCCTTTGATGAGTGCTTTGCAGATTAACTTTTGGTGCGCAACCTTCATAATGGGCCTGTAAGAACCTACTTGCACATAGACACCAAGCGTCGCCTTCTTTTAAACCTGGAAACTCAAATTCAGGTCGCGGGGTTGATAAATCATTTCCCACATATTTAGAGAAAGCTAAAAATTCTGCGGTCATAACCGCGCAGACCGTGTGGCTTCCTTGATCTGCGTCGCAGGTATTACAGCAACCATCTCTGAAAAAGCCTGTTTTAGGTTCATCTGAGCAAGGTTTTAGTTTTTGCCCGACAACATTTATCGATTTATCTTTTATAAACATTTTGTTTACTTTCTGCTAAACTTTTCCATCAATTTTTGCAGAGTAGATTTCTGCTCTTCAATCCCATCCGAAAAAACCTTAGTTTTTTCAGATATGGTTGCAACTTTTGTTTTGTTTGTTTGTTTATCTTTATTATTTCCCTTCTTGGAGCCAAGAGAAATTTGACTAATAAATTTTTCTGAAGATTCACTGGCCAAATGAATAGCTTCTGTGGCAATTTTTTTCAAAAGCATTTCTAGCCACTCTTGTTCCTTTTTTGAAAAATCTTGTAATACATATTTTGAAACGAGATCTTTTTGACCCGGATGCCCAATTCCTAGTCTAACGCGTTTATAATTTTCACCTATATGGCTGTGGATTGATTTTAATCCATTGTGTCCAGCGTGACCCCCACCTGATTTAAAACGGCATTTCCCAGGGGCTAAGTCAAGTTCATCGTGAAAAACGATTATGTTCTCTGAATTAACCTTATAAAATCGGGAGATTTCGCCTACTGACTGTCCTGAAAGATTCATAAAAGTAGAGGGTTTTAGAATTACAATTTTTTGGCTTCCCAGCCGGCCTTCACAAAATTGGCCTTGGAACTTGGACCGCCAAGGACTAAATGAGCTAACATTCGATATCTCGTCCACAGCCATAAAACCAATGTTATGCCGGTTCATCTTGTACTGTTGTCCTGGGTTTCCTAGACCAACAAATAATTGCATTTTTTCTTTCAGACTCTATGACCAATTATTAAAGTTTTATTATAGAGTAATTTTACCATAAAATTAATATTATTTTGTCTTGGTATACCTATGATCAAAAAAAGGCCTCGAAAAAGCGAGGCCTTTCAAAACATGATTAGTAGTAAATTATTCTTCAGCAGCTTCTTCATCAGACGTTGCTTCAGTCTCTTCTTCTGGCGTGTCTGCTTCTCCCTCTGCCTCTTCAGAAGATTTGAGGCTTGAAGGAGCAGAGACATTTGCGATCACAAAGTCCCTATCGATAGTTGGTTTTGCGCCTTCTGGTAGGTTAACGCTCGAGATCGTTATTACATCGCCAACTTCCAACCCCGTCAAATCGACTGTGATACTCTCAGGGATTTCGCTTGCTGTAACGATCAATTCAATCTCTGGTCTGACCACTGTTAAAACGCCACCTTTCTTCAATCCAGGAGCTTCAGTTTCATTTATAAAATCCACTGCAATAAACAGATTTACTTTTGAGGCTCTTCTTAGCCTCATGAGATCTAGATGGGTCGGCAAATCTTTGACTACATCGCGTTGCACATCCCTACAAATAACGCGAACGTCATCATGGCCATCTACCTTCAAGTTAAAGAGTGTGGACAGGAAGCGCCCAGCCTTTAATCGCTTTAACAAGTCATTAAACGGAATTTGTATAGATACGGGGTCTGACCCGCCACCATATACGACGCCCGGAACCATTCCATCGCGTCTTGCTTGACGAGCGGCGCCCTTGCCTGTCCCCGTACGTTCTTGAGCTATAAGATCAGGTATCTCACCAGCCATTTTGTTCTCCAATATTATAAGGGCAGGGCTCCTCCAAGGCTGTAGCTCTGCGTGAATGAGGCTCTATAAACTTAAAAATTCAGATTGAAAAGGCTTTGGTTTATGTTTTCGTTAGAGTTTTGATTTTTTACAACCACTCTGGGATAAAGTCTTTGGGAATAAGTAAATTATTCTTACTTACATTTAAAATATTCTTTTCTCCGCACAACGCCATGGTAACATCCATTTCCTTTTGCAGAATTTCCAAAGTTTTCTTTACGCCTTTCTCCCCTAAAGCCCCCAAACCATATGTATAGGCTCTTCCTATGTACGTACCTTTGGCACCCATTGCTAAACACTTTAGAACATCTTGGCCTGTTCTTATTCCACCATCTATATGAACTTCAATTTTGTCACCAACAGCGTCAAGAATTGCAGGAAGTGCTTTGATTGAGCTAATAGCCCCGTCTAGTTGCCGACCTCCGTGGTTAGATACAATAATTGCATCTGCGCCAACATTCAGTGCCATTTTCGCATCTTCTGCATCCAGAATACCTTTTAGAATTACTTTCCCACCCCATTCATCCTTTATTTGTTTCACCTTGTCCCAGTCCAAACTTGGGTCAAACTGTTCCGCAGTCCATGAAGATAGACTTGTGGTGTCTGTAACGTTTGTTGCGTGGCCAACTATATTCCCAAAAAATCGCCTCTTTGTGCCAAGCATGCCTAAACCCCAACTCCATTTTGTTGCAAGGTTAGCCATGGTTCGTAAAGTTAATTTTGGTGGTGTTGATAAGCCATTCTTCAGATCCTTATGACGTTGCCCAAGAATTTGAAGATCTAGGGTTATAACAAGCGCAGATACTTTGGCATTTTTGGCTCTTTGTATCAGCCTTGAGATATAGTCTTTATCTTTCATCATGTATAATTGAAGCCAAAATGGCTTAGTGGTGTTTTCAGCCACATCTTCAATGGAACAAACAGACATAGTAGAGAGGGTAAATGGGATTCCAAACTTTTCGGCTGCTCTGGCTGCCAAAATCTCTCCGTCCGCGTATTGCATTCCCGTTAATCCCACCGGTGCAAGTGCCACAGGGATTGAAACATCCTGACCTATCATTTTAGAGGCAGTGCTTCTTCCGGTCATATCAACGGCAACACGCTGACGAAATCTCAGCTTTTCAAAGTCATTGACGTTATCCCGAAAAGTTTGTTCCGTCCAGCTTCCACTTTCTGCATAGTCATAAAACATTTTAGGAACACGACGTTTGTAGATTTTTTTTAAATCTTCTATATTTGTGATCGTGGCCATAATTATACTCTCTCTTTAAGCTAAGCTGAATGTGCACCATCTGCCAATGACTTAACGAATGTCAGCACTTCAGAGACAGGTTTACCCTTAGCTAGTTCTGATATAATCGCAGATCCCACTACAGCACCATCAGCAACTTTGGCAATTGCTTTTGCTTTTTCAGGTGTGTTTACTCCAAATCCAACTACGACTGGCAAGCCACTCTTTGTTTGTATTCGTGCGACTTCAGGACCAACGTCTGTAGCTTGGGCCTCGGCAGCTCCAGTTATGCCAGTAATTGAAACATAGTACACAAACCCAGATGTGTTTTGTAAAACCTTCGGCAAGCGGTGCTCATCTGTTGTTGGAGTTGCTAGCCTGATAAAATTTATGCCGGCTGCCTGGGCTGGTATACAAAGTTCTTCATCTTCCTCAGGAGGAAGGTCTACCACTATAAGTCCATCTATTCCTGCGGATTTTGCATCGGTTAGAAACTGTTCTACACCATGATTGTAAATTGGGTTGTAATAGCCCATTACTACGATGGGCGTACTGTTGTTGTTCTCTCTGAATTTCTTTGCCATTTCTAGTGTTTTTATAAGTGTCATTCCACTATCTAACGAGCGGCCGCCAGCTAATTGAATTGTTGGCCCGTCCGCCATTGGGTCTGTGAAAGGCAAGCCTAGCTCTATGATGTCAACACCGGCTGCAGGAAGGCCCATCACTAATTCCAACGATGTTTCAAAATCAGGATCTCCTGCCATAATATATGACACAAAAGCTTTTTTACCTTCAGACTTTAACCTTGCAAAGGTTTGATCTATTCTTGTCATCTCGTTGCTCCAATCCACTATTATTGACTTGCCTAAATTTCTCTAAGAAATCAATCCTTACCAGCCTACGAAATTTAAATCTTTTTTTGAGTCCATTAAAGCTATGAATGGATATTCCTCTATTTTGCTTGCTTTGGTAAAAAACAAGTTTTAGAAGCAGGCCGAATTACAAAAGTAAGGTTTTCTTATGGGTTTCAAGATGGGAATAGTTGGACTTCCAAATGTTGGTAAGTCCACTCTCTTTAATGCGTTAACGAAAACAGCAGCTGCTCAGGCGGCAAATTTTCCATTTTGCACTATCGAGCCCAACGTGGGCGAAGTGGCTGTTCCTGATCGCAGATTGGATACTCTGGCAGAAATTGCTCAATCAAATCAAATCATTCCTACGCGAATGACCTTTGTTGATATCGCTGGACTTGTAAAAGGCGCTTCAAAGGGAGAAGGTCTCGGTAATCAATTCTTAGCTAATATCCGAGAAGTCGATGCCATCGCCCATGTATTAAGATGTTTTGATGATGAAGATGTAACACATGTAGACGATAGAATTAACCCAGTAGAGGACGCAGAAACAATCGAAACTGAGTTAATGCTGGCCGATATTGAAAGCATTGAAAAAAGAACAGCCGGTCTTATTCGAAAAATCAGAGGTGGAGATAAAGAAGCTGTAGACCAGGAACGTCTTTTGAAACTAGCAATGGAAGCACTCGAAAAAGGAAAACCTGCACGTTCTGTGGAAATTTCTACTGATGATAAAGATGCTTGGAAAAACCTTCAGTTACTAACGTCAAAGCCTACTCTTTTTGTTTGTAATGTTGATGAAGATAGTGCTTCTGATGGAAACAAATACTCTCAACAAGTAGAAAAAATGGCAGCTGAACAAGGTGCTGGAACAGTTGTTATTAGTGCTCAAATCGAGGAAGAGATAAGTCAATTAGAAGACGATGAAGCAGAGCTTTTTCTTAATGAAATGGGATTGTCCGAGGCTGGATTAGATCGTTTGATCCGTGCAGGGTACCATTTGCTACAATTAGAAACATATTTTACATGTGGACCAAAAGAGGCAAGGGCTTGGACAGTTAAAAAGGGCACTCTTGCGCCACAGGCCGCTGGCGTTATTCATGGAGATTTTGAACGTGGTTTCATAAGAGCTGAGACAATTTCTTTTGATGATTATGTGGACTGCAAAGGCGAGGGTGGGGCCAAAGAGGCAGGAAAGATGCGTGTTGAGGGAAAATCCTATTTAGTCAAAGACGGGGACGTTATGCATTTTCTATTTAATACCTGATCAAGTTTAATACCAAAAATTTACACTATTTTTAATTTGAGACCTTGTCCTTACTTTAACAGATAGTTAAACCGGTCGACGGAAACGTGGCCGAGTGGTCGAAGGCGCTCCCCTGCTAAGGGAGTAGGCGGGGAACCGTCTCGAGGGTTCGAATCCCTTCGTTTCCGCCACTACTTACATTTATGATTTAAAATTAGGTACTTAGTGTGGTATAGAATATGCTTTGTACCCAGTTATTAGAGGGTATATTGGCCTAATTAACTGCCTGATATTGCCAAGATTTGTGAGTCTCTTAAACATCTTAGTCTCAGTATGCTGTTACTCTACCATGATCCTTTGCCTGAAACTGTTGGTATCACGTTGTCATTCACCATTACAAAACTATCCTTTGTCTATGGTTAGGCGTACTTATGAATCTGATGCTGCAAAGATAGAAGATGTAGATGATCTTGACGATCTTGTAGCTGACAAGCGTGTTGCATGGAGAGCAACTTCTGATAACGCAAGACGGAGACAGCGTAGGTATAAAAAGCGTTTAACTAATAGGCTTATAAGGCAGGACTACTTTGAAGACGAGCTAGACTGAGTTTTTTGCATTTCGTTCAGCTTCAAAAAATAGCCTATCTTTTTCTGTGTATTCAGAAACAATCTC
>ERZ802830.960-NODE-960-length-28155-cov-23.7348_pt1 | contig 28155 bp, 23 predicted proteins | sample MGYA00345654_ERZ802830 | MGnify/ENA primary metagenome ERZ802830 (study PRJEB30503, sample SAMEA104212375) | marine metagenome | biome: Westerlies Biome; feature: [SRF] surface water layer (ENVO:00010504) within the epipelagic zone...; material: water...
AAAAAGGCTGAGCCTGCGGCTAAAAAGCCTGCAGCAAAGAAAGAGGCTACTAAAAAACCTGCGGCTAAAAAGCCTGCAGCTAAAAAAGCCACTACTAAGAAAACTGAGGCCGATAAGTAATCAAGTTCGGCTTATATAGGAGACATTAATATGGCAATCACAGCCGCTTTAGTTAAAGAATTAAGAGAAAGAACTGGCGCAGGAATGATGGACTGCAAGAAGGCACTAGTTGAAACTAATGCTGACCTTGAGGCAGCAATTGACTTGATGAGAGCTTCAGGTGCAGCAAAAGCTGCAAAGAAAGCTGGACGGGTTGCTTCTGAAGGGCTGGTGAATGTGACGATCAGTGATGACAATAAACTTGCCGCGATTCTTGAGGTCAACTCTGAAACTGACTTTGTCACAAAAGGCTCTGCTTTTATTGATTTTGTAGAGGCTCTCGGTGCACTTGCCCTCAAAAACAAGCCTGAGTCAGTTGAGAGTTTTTTAAGCCAAAAGCTGGACTCTGGAGAAACCGTTGACGAGGCCAGAGAGGGAATCATTGCAAAGATTGGTGAAAACATTTCAGTAAGGAGAGTGCAGATAGTTAGCACTGATGCTGGGATTTTAGGTGCCTACAAGCATGGTGATCGAATTGCCGTTTTGACTGTTCTTTCATCAAATGACGCTGAATTAGCTAAAGATGTCGCAATGCACATTGCTGCCTCTAGGCCAGAGTGTGTTAGTGAAGATCAGCTTTCTAGTGATCTACTTGAGAGAGAGAAAGCAATCTTTATTGAGCAAGCAAAAGAAAGTGGCAAGCCTGACAATATCATTGAAAAAATGATTGTCGGAAGAATGAAAAAATTTGTCAATGAGGCAACCCTTTATGGGCAGGCCTTTGTTAAGGACCCTGACATGACTGTTGGCGACCTTGTGAAGTCGAAAAATGCAGAAGTTGTGTCTTTTATTCGATATGAAGTTGGTGAAGGAATAGAGAAAAAAGAAGACAACTTTGTCGAAGAGGTGATGGCTCAAGCTCAAGCTTAGTTCTCATAGCTCTTTTCAAATCAAAGGACGCCTTAATGCGTCCTTTTTTTTGAACACTTTCTTTACATGCTCGTTTTGTCCTTGATGATTATCTTCATAATTGCTGGCATCAGAAAAAAATCAGCCAATAACGCCACCAGTATTGCGCTTGCAGTTAAAACACCAAAATCAAACATATTGTTCATCTGAGAAAATGTAAGCACGAGAAACCCAAGGGCCAAAACGATAGATGTGAGAGTTATTGCTCTTCCAGTTCCCAGGAGCGTTAAACGAACCGCCTTGTCAACATCGTTATACTGCAACTCGTATCTTCTAAAGTTGTGCATAAAGTGGACCGTATCGTCAACAGCCAAGCCCAATGCAATTGCTCCAATTAACAGCGTAAACATATCTAAAGGCATTTTGAAAATCACCATTATTGTAGAGAGAATAATGATCGGCAATAGATTGGGAATCATGCTAATGAGCCCAATCTTAACATTACCAATTAATAAAACCATCAATATGGCAATAAGCGAAAACGCCAAAACATAGCTCACTGCGCTACTGTAAATTGCCTCTTCAAAGGTCACAGTCATCAGTGTGCCTATCCCTGTAAAAGTTACCTTTGCCAGAGAGCCGAACTTTTGGTCAAGGTAGAGCTGTGCATTATCAATAAATATATTTGCCTCAAGAGAGTCTATGAATGGGGTTTTTAAAGTAAGCCTGGCTTTAGAATAGTTAGAGTCCACGAGGCTCGCAAGGTCATTATTACCACTACTTTCAAAAAGTAAAAATTCTTGGGCAATAAGGTCACGGTCGTCTGGGATAGCGTAGTACTCATCACGGTTTTCATTCAAAGCCCTGTTGGTTTCTTTAATAACATCGATATAGCTGATAACCTTTCCAACAAACATATTGCCCGTAGAAATTGAGTTAATGTTTTGAGAGACATCATCAATAACTCTCAAGACCTCTGGGTTATAAAGACCATTGGTTTTCTCGGTATCAATAATCACCTCTAGGGTCAGTGAGCCCTTTAAGTTTTCATCCACTGCCTCAGTGGCTACGCGTGCAAAATTATCTTCTGGCAGCCATTGAAGTGGAAAGTGGGAAAACCTGAGTTGTGAAGCAATAATGGCGGCACAGATTATTACAACAGCACTAACTGAAATAATTAGTTTTGGCTTGCTAGTTGCAAAAACGCTGATTCCTATGAGCACTTTATCCATAAAGGTTTGACCGTCCTTACCTGCCCTTTGCTTAATTGGCCTAAACTTAGTTACCGATATCAACGACGGCAAAAAAACCAATGTAAAAACCAGCCCAACCATTACACCACTACTGGCAAAAATACCAAGGTCTGCAACTGGCGCTACTCCAGAAAATGAAAAAGACCAAAGACCTACTGCAGTAGTAATCGAAGTCATAATAATAGCCAAACCAGAATGTCCCATTGCATATCTCAAGGATTTTTTTGTATCATTAGTTGTTGCAAAGTCTTTATAAAAAACTGCCAGCAAATGAATCGAAGCACTTGTCACAACCGCTAGAAGAAACGTTGGCATAATTTGGGTAGCCATAGTGAATGGCGCAGAAAAAATTGACATCAGAGATACAGTCATTATAAGGGTTAATGAAACACAAGCTAATGGCAGAATTACTCCAGAGACTCTCCTGAACAAAGCGAACAAAACAACCATAATTACAATCATCATTAGACTAATAAAGACAGCCGAATCGTTCATTAGCGCTTGTTTAAAGATTCCCGCAATCGCTGCAGAGCCAGACAAGTAGATTTCAAAATTACTGTCATTAAATCGCTCCATGATTTTCTGCGTTTCAGCAATAATTTCATCATTTTCAGCGTCTGTTAAATAGAGTCTTTGTTCGCCAAGAGCCTCTTCATCAAACTCTAGGCCGTCATCAAACTCTAGGCCGTCATCAAACTCTAGGCCGTCATCAAACTCAAAACTTTCAATCTCTTGTGAGGTCCCTGTGCTTGAATAGGTTTCTGTATCAATTGTGACTGTTGTCATGGTGAAGTCTTCACTGTAGAGAGAGTTTTCATACAGACTATTATTTGTCACCGTTTCTTTTAACTTGATAAGGTCATCATTGTTTTTTGGTAGGCTGTCAATGAGAGGCTCAACAATAAGCTCGCCCTCAATTCCATAGGTATTTCTTGCATTTATGAGCGAGTCAACAGCCTTAATATTTGGAAGCTCGCTCTCTAAAGCATGGTGAAAACTATCGAGTTTTTCTAAAAAGCCAAGATCAAAAATATTTTTGGTTTTCACCGCAATCATGAGTTTTTCATCACGGCCAAACTGATCTCTAAAAACATCGTACTCAACTCGCATTGGGTCTGTTTTATGTAAAAACCCCTCAGTTGTTGTATCTACCTTAAGAGAGGGCAGTTGAGATCCAATCGCAACGACTAAAACAACAATCGCCATGATAGTTTTCTTAGCATTGTCAAAAATCCAGTCAGAAAACAGCTCTATTTTATTTTCGGTTTTTGTTCGCCAGTTCATATGTGTTGAATGATTTGATAATTAATTGATGCGTTGAGCTTAATAAGCATTAAGCTCGGATATTATATTGAACTGAAATAGGCTTTGTTCAAAAAATACAAGGAAAAAATGTGTTTTTCACCTTATAAGAAATGATTGGCCTATAAAGGCTCTATTAGTTTTTCTTTATCTTCTGCTTGTCCACCATTATTTTTCATAACGCGCCATGAGACAAAGAGACCGCTTCCTATAATTACAAACAAGCCAATAACTGCCTGTAGGTTTGGAATATAGCCAAAGATGATATAGCTTAAAGTAATAGCACCTACAATTTCAAAATAATTAAAGGGGCTTAGCTCAGAGGCACTTGCAAACTCAAAGGCCTTAATGATGAAGAAATGTGATGCTGCAGCAAAAAACCCCATAGCGGCGCCTAACAAAACTCCTTTCATGTCAGGCGCTGTCCAAGTTAATAAGGCTAGAGGCAACATAATGACCATTCCAACAGCAGCAGAATAAAAAAGAGTAAGAACTGGCGGCGCCTTAAAGGAGAGTTTTTTTGTAAAGATAATATAGAGCGCGTAACAGACGCCTGAAACAACAGCAAGCAATAGGCTTGGCTTAAACTCATCTCCTGTAGGCTGTAATACAACCACAACACCAATAAATCCTATCACTACCCCGGCCCCAATTAGTGAATCAAACCTCTCTCCCAACAAGCTTGGTGAGAGAATAGCTACAACCAAAGGAGAAATAAAAAGCAGAGTGAGTGCGTTAGGAATAGGGTTAGATTTAATGGCCGCGAAAAAGAAAAGCGTGGCCAGGGTTAACATCAATCCTCTCATAAACTGGAGGCCTAGACTTTCTGGCACTCTTTTCCAATCAACTTGTTGCCATAATATGATAGGCACCAACCAACAGGCATGGAAGAAAAACCGAGTCCATGTAACTTGCATCACAGAATAATCCTCACTCAAGAGCTTTGCAAAGACATCTAAAAATGGAACAGTGCTCATACCCAAAAGCATCAAGCCTATCCCCTTAAGGACAGTTTTATTAAGAAAGTTCATAGAATAGCAAGTGAGAAACTATGCTGATTGTACAACAACAAAGAGTTTTAATACAGGTAAATTAAGTGGTGCCGTCGGACGGAGTCGAACCGTCACAGCTTGCGCTACAGCCCCCTCAAGGCTGCGTGTCTACCAATTTCACCACGACGGCTTAATTTAGTTGCTTGGAATTTCGCTTGTGTCTGAATCAAAGCCATCATCACTCATAATGCTTTGGGTCATAATGCTTTGTTCAGGGTCTATGGCGGCCCCCTCATTCGATGCAAAGTAAGCCAGACTGATGCTGGTTACAAAAAACGCAATGGCCAGAACTGCAGTTAGTTTATATAGAAACGAGTGGGCTCCTCTCGCACCAAAAACTGAGCCTGCTGCGCCTGAGCCAAATGCAGCCCCTGCATCAGCGCCTTTGCCGTGCTGGATAAGAATCAGCCCAACAAGGCCTAGAGCCAATAACACATGAATTACTAAAATAATTTGAAACGTCATATTAACCTGCCTTACATATTTGTAAAAAATCGTCTGCTTTAAGGGCGGCACCACCAATGAGTCCGCCATCAATGTCTGCACATGAAATTAGATCAGCAGCATTGCCAGCATTCATGCTTCCACCATAGAGTATAGGTGTTTTTTGAGCAACTCTCTCACTGCTATCAGCCAAAAGTTTGCGAATAAATAAATGAACTGACTGGGCTTGTTCAGGAGAGGCTGTTAAACCTGTTCCAATCGCCCAAACTGGCTCATACGCAATAATAATACCATCAAAAGCATCTATTCCAAGAAGACTGATTACTGCATTAAGCTGCTCTGCAACAACGGCTTCAGTTCTTCCAGACTCTCTCTCTTCGAGGGACTCACCAACACAAAGAAGCGGGGTTAGTCCAGCATCAATCGCTGCTTTTGTTTTTTCTGCAACAACTGTGCTTGTTTCACCGTAAAGACTTCTTCTCTCTGAGTGGCCAACAATGACATGTTGAGCGCCGAAGTCTTTAATCATATCTGCACTGACTTCGCCTGTGAACGCCCCTTTTAAATTCACGTTGAGGTTTTGCGCACCAAGCTTTAGATCAGAATTGTTGATTAAAGACTCTACTTGAGAAAGATACGGGAAAGGAGCGCAAACTATAACGTCGGAGGAAACATCGCTCATTCCTGAAAGAATACCCTCAATGAGAGAATTTACTGATTCTTTACTCGCATTCATCTTCCAGTTTCCTGCAACTATCGTTTTTCGCATCCCTTTTGGCCTTCATAAAAAGAGGGCAATGTTACTCTAAAACACTTACAAAATCAATCAAGAAAGGGCTTTTAGCGCCTATTTAAGGCTTGGCATCTCTCTCATAAACATGCCTTTTTGAATGTCTGCTTCATCTGCTTCAAAATTTTGTGCTGCTAAATGCCCTAAATAAACCGCATCCGCTATAAGACCGGGGGCCTCAGCATCACCGATAATTTGAACATTGTATTGTGTTTTTCCTTCTAGATTATTTTGAACTAGGCTGTCATAAAGCGTGGTATCAGATATGCGCTCTGTCACCATAACAATTGTCTCACAAGGCAGTTCAGTAATTGAGCCTGTATAAGCACACTCTAGCTGCGCGGTACTATTCTCTATTTTGCTAATAGACTGGTTACACATAATTTTGACTCCGGAGCTAATTAAGGCCGCTTGAACCCTTTTTTGTTCCAGGGTGGAATCGGTCCATGGAGAGACAACGCTGGCAGGTGTTACAAACACAACCTCAATATTCTTAGCAATAAGGTGGTCTGCAACCACTCCGGCTAGGTATCCCTGCTCATCATCATAGATGACGATTGGGCCCTTTATATCTTTATAGTTTTGAACGGCCTCCTCTGGAGAATAGACTGTAATGGTCTCAAGGCCTGGGATAGGCTTTCTTCTGCTTCTTCCAATTCCATCTTTTCGCCAACTTGAGCCAGTAGCCAAAAATATGTTGTTGATGCCAAGCTCATCAATGTGTTCTGCTTTCAACCTACTCTCTTTATAAACCTCTATATTACTTTTCTGAAGAATCTCATGAACCCTATTATCAACCACTCTTTTCCATGCAGAAAGGCCTCTAAGGCTAGACTCAAACAAAACTCTCCCACCCAGCTCGTTTTCAGACTCTGCCAAAATAACTTGATATCCACGCCTGGCTAACTGAACTGTGCACTCTAATCCTGACGGCCCTGAGCCAACAACAAGAGCCCTCTGGTCTGTAATTTTAGGTTTAATGTATTCTGGATCCCAGCCTCTTCTCCACTCCTCTCCCATAGTGGGGTTTTGCGTGCAGCGAATCGGAACCGTAAAGTTATCACTCGAAACGCAGATATTACAACCAATACACTCTTTGATCTGGTCTGTCTTTTGTTCTTTAATTTTATTGGGCAAATAAGGATCTGCTATAGAGGGCCTAGCCGCGCCAATTAAATCTAAAGCTCCGCCCTCAACTAGCTTAATCATGAGGTCTGGAGAGGTCAGCCTCCCAACACCAACTACAGGCTTAGTGGTAATACTTTTTACAAACTCAACATAGGGCATTTGATAAGCCTCTTCTGGCTGAAATCGTGAGGTTTGAGAATCGTTGGACCAATCAGATACATTTACATCCCAAAGATCGGGGTACTCTGCTAGCATCTCAACCACCGCTCGCCCCTCTTCCTGAAACTGCATCCCGTCTTTTCCTTTAAGCTCATCAACAGCAAACCTAAAAGCAATGCCGCAACTATCTCCAATCGCGTCTCTCGTTTCTTCAAGCAATTCTCTTGTAAGTCTCAACCTATTTTCCAAGCTTCCCCCATACTCATCAGAACGATTATTCATATCAGGCAATATGAATTGCTGGGCCACAGACATGCCGTGCCCCGCATAAACGTAAACAATGTCAAAACCTGCAGCTTTAGCGTTTAGGGCAGCCTGTCGATGCCAAGCTCTAAAGTCTGAAATATCTTTTTTGTTCATCCTTCTGGCTTGTTTTGGATATAAAAAATTAACCGCCTGAGCATTGGGAGACATGGCCGGAATTCTTGAAAAAAGGTTGGTTGAGTTATGGCCGCTGTGGGTGAGCTCGATAGCAGCTAAAGCGCCGTGCTCATGCACAGCCTCTGTCATCAACTGAAGCGCTGGGATGTCTTTTTTATCCCAAATCCTCTGTTCTGCATAGGGAGCTAGGTCTGAACTTGGGTGAATTTCAGCCTCCTCAGTGCTAACAACGCCCCACCCTCCCTTGGCCTTAACGCCTCTCATGGCGGCATGGGCTCTTGGCCTTACGTGCCCCATACCACAACAATGTGGCACCTGATAAAAGCGATTTTTTGTGACAACAGGGCCTATTTGAACTGGCTCAAAAAGGCGAGCATATGGATTCTTATTCATAGTTCAGTTATACAATAATCGTAGCAATTAAATCAGACTATTCTACTCAATGCTTTAATCAAAATTAACATCATTACAGGTATCATTAGAATTTTAATTTCGAGCTTTTTAGAAGCCAATGTCACAGACCTGGGCCAAATGTTTAGACTCTCTTAAAAACTCTCTTCCACTGGGTGAGTATAGTGTATGGGTTAAACCGCTTCAAGCCTCTGAGAGAAACGAAACTCTTTATCTTAATGCCCCTAGCGCCTCTGCTCTAAAGTATATCAATAATCACAAAAGCCTAGAATCAGCAATTCTACTTGCAGTGTCAGAGCACGATCGAAAAATTAAAGTTCGCTTTGGGATAGCCGAGACTCAAAAAAAATCAAACACCCAAACCAAACACCACACCACACCACTTTTTCCTGAATACACTTTTGACAACTTGGTTTTAGGAACAGCGAATCAAGTCGCTGCTCTTGCCAGCAGGCAAATTGCAGAAAAAATTGGCGCCTCTCCTTACAACCCTTTTATTATTTATGGTGAGTCGGGCCTAGGAAAAACCCACCTTATGCAAGCAGCTGGACATCTGGCCCTTGAAAAGAATCCTAGCTCAAAAATAATCTATGTACCTCTAATGGACTTTGTTAGAAACATTACAACAAGCTTAAGGCACAATACCATAGAAAACGTGAAGCTTTTTTATCAGTCTGCTGACCTGTTATTGGTTGATGACATCCATCTCATCGCAGGAAAGGACAAGTCTCAGGAGGAGTTTTTTCATGTTTTTAATTTTCTTTTCAGCACCAAAAAACAAATCATCTTTACTTGTGACCAGCCGCCTAAAAACATAAAAGATCTTGAAAACAGACTAAAAACAAGGTTTTCTCAAGGGCTAAACTTACAACTCTCGCCGCCTGAGCTAGAAATGAGGGCAGCCATATTACTAAAAAAATCTCAAAATCCACAAATTTCACTAAACCTCACTGAGGATGTTGCTTTATTTATTGCGAGTCATGTTGTCTCAAACGTCAGAGACTTAGAGGGCGCCTTACTAAAACTTAAGGCGTTTGTGGACTTTTCCCAAATCGATCACTCCCTTATTACCAAGGATGTGGTTGAGGGAGCACTTGGAGATTTAATCAAGCCCAAGAAATTATTTATTGAGGTAAACGAAGTCCAAAAAACAGTCAGCAAATATTATGGCATTACTGTCTCAGACCTCGTTTCAAACTCCCGCAAACAACACCTGGTTAAAGCCAGACAGATGGCCATCTATTTGTGTCATGAGCTTACCACATTATCCCTTGCAAAAATCGGTCAAAATTTTGGAAATCGTGACCACTCCACTGTGCTCTACTCTTGTGAAAAACTCAAAACACTAATCGAGACAAATGAAGAAATAAAAAACGATATAGAAAACATTAAAATTAAAATTACTAACTTATAAACAAAATAATTATTAGTTGTGTTGTTAGTATGAAAGAAAACATTTTATAATTAGAATAATAACCAACAACTTAAGAATTAATCAGCAAAGATATCAACAACATAGTCACAACCTAGCTTATTGATTTTAATGACTAAAAGGTAGAAACTAACAAGAAAAAACTAAGCTAATAATAACAATAATTAATTTAATAAGAAAGGCAACCTATGAATACGGAATTAAGTGTTGAAGAATTGATCGAACCATTACAAACCGTTATCGGTGTTGTAGAAAAAAAACAAACACTTCCTATACTGTCTCATGTATTAATCCAACTGAGTGAAAACACACTCACACTAACAACAACAGATATGGAGCTGGAAATAAGCGCCTCCTCTAAAATCAAAAGTAGTTCAGAAGTTACCTTTACTATTTACGCCAAAGACCTAATTGATATTGTCAGAAAACTTCCAGAAAAGACTCAAATAAAATTCAAAATTGAAGAAAACAAGGTTTATTTAAACGCAAACAAGAACACGTTTGAACTAAATACATTTAACCACTTAGATTTCCCAGCTCTGCCAAAGACACAAAACACCAGTATTATAAAAATCAAACAGGAGGCCCTAAAAGAATTAATTGAAAACACTAGTTTTTCTATGGGAAACCAGGACATTAGGGCCTATCTAAATGGGCTTTATTTTGAATTAAACACAGACTCTTTGACGGTTGTTGCAACAGATGGTCACCGATTATCAATAGGTGAAGTCAGTCAAACGAATAATTTAGATGAAAAAAAGACAGTAATATTACCAAGGAAGGCGGTATTAGAACTCACAAAGCTCTTGAATAAAAGCTCTCAGGATGTTGCAGAGATCCACTTGTCTGATAACTATTTTTCACTTATTGACAGTAATACAAAAATTATCAGTCGCCTTATTGATGGCAACTTTCCTAATTACAAACAGGTGATGCCGACGGATTTTAGTAATACAATCGTTATTGATAGAGAAGATTTTTTATCAAGCCTTCAGCAGGCCTCGATATTTGTTGATGAGAGAACAAAAGGCGTTAAACTTGTCTTTAGGGACGACAAGCTAAGTATTTTTTCTCATTCAGAGAGAGGCAGAGCTGAAACTCAAATTGAGGTTACCAGGCAAGAAAAAGAGCTTGAAATAGCGTTTAATATTCACTACCTAATTTCAGTTTTAGAGAAGCTTTCTTCAAAAAACATTAATATGGTAATACCGGGGGGTGAGAACAAGTCCTGTCTTCTGAGCGCTATAGACGATGAGAGCTACCAATATATCATTATGCCAATGAGAATCTAGATATTCAGCCAAATGGCAACTCTCGAAAAGATTCACATACTAAAGTTTAGAAACCTTTCAGATCAATACTTTAGTCCTGATAGCGCAATTAACCTAATTCTTGGGAAAAATGGCCAAGGGAAAACAAACCTTATTGAATCTTTGTATTACTTAGGTCATGGAAGGTCTTTTAAAACTAAAAACCTTAAGGATATCATTCCCTTTGATGATGATCAGATACAAATCAGTGCGATTGTGAGTGGGCAGAAAATAAGCCTTAATAAAACACGAGAAAAAAGCCAAGTTTTGGTTGATGGAAAAAAAATTCCAAGCAATAGTTTTTTAAGTCAGCTTCTTCCCATTCAAATTATTTCTCCAGACCGAGGGTTTGTTGTTGGCGGGGCTCCAAAACTAAAGAGATCGTATCTTGATTGGGGAGTATATCACGGCAATGACAAGACACTCAAAACATACGCGTCATACAAAAAAACACTAAAAAACATCAACACAATCTTGACCAGCGGCGTGCAAACACATCTCGATGAGTGGTTGACCCAGCTAGCCAACCTTTCAGTAGAAATTACAAAAAATCGTATCGTCTACACAGAAAACCTCAGTTCAATATTAAAAGAAAACAAGTCAATGCGTCTTGCAAGCTTAGTCGAGTCTTTTTTTGATTTTAAGTTTGAGCTCCAAACGGGTTGGCCAAAGGAGGTTGACCCGCTTAACGAACAACACATACTTTCTTATCTAATAAACAATAAGAAAGCGCTTATTAAAACAAAATATTTAAATTACGGCCCACACCGCGCGAGCATTGATTTTTCTTTAAACAGCCAGAGTGAAAACTATCTATCTAGAGGGGAGCAAAAGAAAACATCTATCGTATTTTGGATGCTTCAAGTTATAGCACTCGTTGAAAATCAAAAAAAACCAGTTGTTCTTGTTGACGATATATCCTCTGAATTAGACGAGTTAAAAATTAAATCAATCATAGACTTTTTAACTGACATTAAAGTTCAAATCTTTATGACTGATATAGGCAATAAAAAACTCCCATTAAGCGAACAAAAGTCTTCTACTTTTAATATCAAAAATGGCGTTATTACGGCGTTTTAAAGCTATCATCTCATTATTTTAAAAACCTTAAAATATGTAGATGATTTCATGCCAAAGTCCCTAGCCGTGGTATAATAAATTTTATTTAAAAAGGGCAGTTATGGCCGAAGAATACCAAGCCTCAAATATTAAAGTTTTAAAGGGTTTGGACGCAGTTCGAAAGCGCCCAGGAATGTACATTGGTGATACTGACGATGGCACAGGTCTGCACCATATGGTTTTTGAGGTTGTTGACAACTCAATTGATGAGGCGTTAGCTGGCCACTGCTCGAAAATAGAGGTGATCATTCATGATGATAACTCTATATCTGTTACAGACGATGGCAGGGGCATCCCAGTCGATATTCACCCCGAGGAAAAAATTTCCGCTGCAGAGGTCATTATGACTGTTCTTCATGCTGGAGGAAAGTTTGATGATAATTCCTATAAAGTCTCTGGGGGTCTTCACGGTGTTGGAGTTTCTGTGGTCAATGCGTTGTCAGAGTCACTGCGTTTGATTATTCATAGGGACGGTGATGTCTATGAGCAAGATTATGTTCTTGGCGTGCCATCCGCGCCAATCAGAACAACAGGCAAAACAGACAAGTCTGGAACAACTATTCATTTCAAGCCTAGTTCTGAAATTTTTACAGAGACAGTTTACAAGTTTGAAACACTCTCAAACCGACTCCGTGAACTTTCTTTTTTAAACTCAGGCGTTCATATTGAAATTATTGACGAAAGAAGTGATAAAAAAGATGTCTTTGTTTATGAGGGAGGCATTACAGCTTTTGTAGAACACCTTAACAAATCAAAAAACCCAATTCATAGCGACATCATTTCGATTGCGACAGAAAAAGACGACATCGCTGTTGATGTTGCTCTGCAGTGGAGTGATTCTTACCAAGAGAGTGTTTATTGTTTTACCAACAATATACCGCAAAGAGATGGTGGCGCGCACCTAGCTGGCTTAAGGGCGGCGCTTACAAGAACATTAAATAGTTTTATTGATGCCTCAGGTTTGGCGAAAAAAGAAAAGGCAGCTATAACTGGCGAGGATACTCGTGAAGGCCTAACGGCAATTTTATCTATCAAGGTTCCTGACCCCAAGTTTTCCTCCCAAACTAAAGACAAACTTGTTTCTTCAGAGGTTAGGGCGCCTGTAGAGTCGTCAGTAAACGAAAAACTTGGAGAATACCTGCTAGAAAACCCGGCTGAGGCTAAAATAATAATCAGTAAGATATTTGAGGCATCAAGAGCAAGAGATGCCGCCAGAAAAGCGCGAGAAATGACAAGACGAAAAGGCGCTTTAGATATCGCGGGATTACCCGGAAAGTTGAGCGACTGTCAAACCAAAGATCCAGCTGAATCAGAAATATTTCTTGTAGAGGGGGACTCTGCTGGAGGCTCAGCTAAACAAGGAAGAGACAGAAGAACCCAAGCAATTCTTCCCCTGAAAGGCAAGATCTTAAATGTTGAAAAGGCAAGATTTGAAAAAATTCTATCCTCTCAAGAGGTTGGTACATTAATTACTGCCCTAGGCTGCGGTATTGGCAAAGAGGAGTACGATTTAGAAAAACTTAGATACCATAAGATTGTCATCATGACAGATGCTGATGTTGATGGAGCGCATATTAGAACCCTGCTCTTAACCTTCTTTTATAGACACTTCCCAGAGCTCATTGAGAATGGATATTTGTTCATTGCACAGCCCCCACTTTATAAAATAAAAAAAGGGAAACAAGAGCGCTATTTAAAAGATGATGCTGAGTTAGACGAGTATTTACAGCAAGAGGCTATTCATGATGCTAGTTTATTTGTTTCTAGAGATGCCCCCGCTATTCAAGGCGTTGCGCTAGAAAAAATTGTTAATAAGTATTATCAAACCATTGGTGTTGTTGAAAGACTGTCAAAAAAATATGACGAACCGCTTTTAAGGGCTATGCTTGGAATGCCAAAACTAAGTCTAAAGGAGTCGGGTAAAGCACAAGAGTGGTGTCAAACCCTTCAAGACAAAATGAACAATAATAGTTCTATGGCCGAAAGCCACAGCCTTAACTATTCAAGTCATGCGATTACCTATACCATGAGAACCTATGGAGTTGAAACCAGCTCATCCGTTCTAGATGAGGCTTTCTTTGGGTCTAAAGACTATAAGAATATCGAGAGCTACTCTAATGAAGTGGAAGGCATGTTTTCTGATGAGTCATATATTCAAAAAGGTGCAAAAGAACTAAAGACCCTAAACTTTACCACTGCCCTAGACTTTCTTTTAAGTGAAGCAAAAAAAGGACAAGGATTCCAAAGGTATAAAGGGCTGGGTGAAATGAATCCAGACCAACTTTGGGACACCACAATGAACCCTGAGACCAGAGTTATGCTAAGAGTTAAGATAGAGGATGCAATTGCATCAAACGATGTCTTTACAACACTCATGGGTGATGAAGTCGAACCAAGAAGGAACTTCATTGAGGACAATGCGCTCAAGGTTGATAACTTAGACTTCTAGCTTTTGCCCAGACTACCTGATTGAATTCAGCTAATTAAGGCAACGAATTTTATTGCCAACCAACCAACACGCTTTGTAAGATAATTAATTAATTACTTACAAATGGTGGGGTTATGTCAAAGAAACATCCTGTGATTGCAATCACTGGCTCGTCAGGGGCGGGCACATCTACAGTTAAAAATGCTTTCAACCACATCTTTGAAAGGGTGGGCGCAAAGCCTGTTGTTATCGAAGGAGATAGCTTCCATAAGTATGATCGAGAACAAATGGCCAGAGCTATGGAGAAAAAAAATAAAATAGGCAACAAGCACTTTAGTCATTTTGGTCCTGAGGCTAACCACTTTGATCTTATAGAAAAAACCTTTAAAGATTATGGTGACAAGGGTTACTGCAAAAGACGTTACTATATTCATACAGATGAGGAGGGCGCCCCTTTTGGAAGAAGAGCTGGGGAGTTTACAGAGTGGGAAGAGGCAGGAAGGGAGAGCGACCTGTTATTTTATGAAGGGCTTCATGGCGGGGTTAAAGATGGGCCAATCGATGTTGCAAAATTTGTCGATCTTTTGATTGGAGTTGTTCCAGTTGTAAACCTTGAGTGGATTCAAAAAATTCATAGAGACAAAGAACATAGAGGGTATTCTGCTGAGGCAACTGTGGATACTATTCACAGAAGAATGTGGGATTATATCAATTACCTGACCCCTCAGTTCTCAAGAACACACATTAACTTCCAGCGCGTACCAACCGTGGATACTTCTAATCCTTTTATTGCAAGGGATATACCTACTCAGGACGAGAGCTTTGTTGTGGTTAGGTTCCAAGACCACAAATACTGCGACTTTGTTTATTTGCAAGACATGGTTGCGGGGTCTTTTATGTCTAGGCCAAATACTCTGGTTGTCCCCGGCGGCAAAATGGGTTTTGTAATGGAGTTAATTTTAAGAGAACAAATAGAGAAAATGCTCACCCACTGAATTTAACTTTTAGTCTTTAACTACAATATTAATCAGTTTGTTTGGGACAACAATTACCTTGAGTATTTGTTTGTTCGTTGTGAATTTCTCAATCTTTTCATCAGCCAGGGCAATTTCTTGGATGGTTTGATTGTTTGAGTCAAGGGGCGCCATGATTTTTGCTCTTAACTTTCCATTCACTTGAGCAATGATTTGTACATTTTCTTGAACTAGTGCGGACACATCAACTTTAGGCCAACTAGAATCGACTACTGCACGCTCACCGCCCAATAACAACCACAAGTGATGACACACATGAGGCATAACAGGGCTCAGACATTTGACCATTATCTCAATCGCTTCTTGTTTGATAGCCATGCCTTGTTCTGAGGCATCATCAAACCTAGAAATGGAGTTATTCAGCTCCATCATGGTTGCAATCGCAGTGTTGAACGAGTGTCTTCTTCCAAAATCATCCCCTACTTTTTGGAGCGCTAAATGGGTTTTTTGACGAACAGAGCTCTGTTCTTCGTTTAGAATTGAAGTATCTATTTTAGAAACCTTTGCCCCTTTTTTTAAATCTACAAAGCCAGTAACTAGCCTAAAGAATTTATTAATAAACCTATGAGCGCCTTCTATTCCTGAGTCAGACCACTCCAGGTCTTGAGTAGGCGGCGCTGCAAATAAAATAAACAGACGAGCAGTATCTGCGCCGTACTTTGAAATCATTTCTTGTGGATCAACGGTATTCCCTTTTGACTTGCTCATTTTTGCACCATCTTTTAAAACCATGCCTTGAGTTAAAAGGTTTGTAAATGGTTCGCCAGTATTAACAATACCCTCATCGCGCAAGAGCTTTGTAAAAAAACGAGAGTATAAGAGATGCAATATAGCATGTTCTATGCCGCCAATATATTGATCTACAGGCAGCCAGTAATTTGCTCTCTCATCCAAAATCGCTTCTTTTTGATCGACACAGGTATATCTTGCAAAATACCATGAAGACTCAAAAAAAGTGTCAAAGGTGTCTGTCTCTCTTTGTGCTTTGCCGCCGCATTTTGGGCACTTTGTATCGACAAAGGTTGACATTTTTTTAAGGGGTGATCCAGCTCCATCTATTGCGACATTTTCTGGAAGTCTTACAGGAAGTTGATCAAGTTTTTCAGGCACAGCGCCGCATTTAGAGCAGTTTACTATCGGTATAGGGCAGCCCCAGTATCGCTGCCGAGAAACACCCCAGTCCCGAAGACGATAGTTTGTCTTTTCTTCTCCCATTGACAGGCTCGATAGTTTCTTACTGATGGCTTTAAACGCTTCGTCAAAACCAAGGCCTGTAAACTCACCTGAGTTAATAAGCACACCTTTTTCAACGTAGGCTTCATTCGAAGTATCTACATAGCCCTTTGCGTTTGAAATAACATCTAATATAGGTATGTCGTATTTTTTAGCAAACTCATAGTCCCTTTGGTCATGGGCAGGAACACTCATAACTGCCCCAGTACCATAACCCATCAGGACAAAATTAGCAATCCAGATTGATACCTCTTCCCCTGTAAGGGGGTGGACACACTTAACCCCAGAATCAACACCCTTCTTTTCCATTGTTTCCATAGCGGCTTCAGCCGTTTCCATTTTTTTACATTCATCAAGAAAATCTTGGATTTTTGGGTTATTTTTCCCAGCCTCAATGGCTATAGGGTGCTCTGCAGCAATAGCTAGATAGGTAACTCCGAAAAGCGTATCAGGCCTTGTTGTATAAACTGTTAGAGTGTTTGACTCATCAATCTTAAAGTTAATATCAAGGCCAACTGACTTACCTATCCAGTTTGTTTGCATCATTCTAACTGCATCTGGCCAGCCTTCGAGTTTTTGAATATCCGCTAATAGCTCATCAGCATAATCTGTGATTTTCATGTACCACTGAGAAATTTCTTTCTTTTCAACAGGAGCACCCGATCGCCAACCACAACCCTCAACAACTTGCTCATTAGCTAAAACAGTTTGATCAACTGGATCCCAGTTCACAATTGCTTTTTTCTTATAAACCAAGCCTTTCTCAAAAAGCTTAATAAAAAACCACTGCTCCCATTTGTAATATTCGGGATGACAAGTTGCAAGCTCTCTCGACCAGTCATAACCAAACCCCAACTCAATTAACTGCTCTTTCATGTGGCCGATGTTCTCATATGTCCAGCCGGCAGGCGGTACCTCATTTTTTATGGCTGCATTTTCTGCAGGCAATCCGAAGGCATCCCAGCCAATTGGCTGCATCACATTTTTACCTAGCATTTTTTGGTATCTAGATATTACATCACCAATACTATAGTTTCGAACATGGCCCATATGAAGTCGCCCTGAGGGATATGGCAACATAGATAGACAGTAATATTTCTCTTTATTTGGATCTTCAGTTACAACAAATGAATTATTTTCTTCCCAGAAGTCCTGGGCTTCTTTTTCAATCTTTTTGGCGTTATATTCGTATTGCATGGTTGTGCTATGGTTAATTAATTAAGACTCAGTGAGCCTACAAGAGAGCGAACACTATCGAGCCCATGATTGTCAAGATATGTACTTATTCCATCATTGATTGATTTGCAAACAAGGGGATCGTAAAACAATGCAGTTCCAATGCCCACCGTATCAGCGCCTGCAATTAAAAACTCTATTGCATCTTCAGCAGTAACTATGCCTCCTTGTCCAATTATCGGTATGTTGTGCTTTTTGCTAACCTCATATACCTGATGAACTTTAAGAACTGCAATAGGCTTGATTGCTGGACCAGAAAGCCCCCCTTGATTATTTCCAATAATGGGCTGTCTCTTTTCTATATCTATAGCCATTCCCATAACTGTATTAATGACTGCAAGCCCATCACTTCCAGCATCTATGCATCGAAGCGCATTTGCAGCAATATCGGTTTGGTTTGGAGATAGTTTTGTGATAATGGGTTTTTTTGTGTTCTTTCGACATATTTCTACTACCCTAAATGACATGTCAGGATCATTGCCAAAGGCAACACCACCCTCCTTTACATTCGGGCAAGAAATGTTAATTTCTATGGCATCAATATCGGTGTCATCAAAGTGTTTTGCAATCTCTCCATACTCTTCAACACTTGATCCTGAAATATTGATAATAAAACTCGTTTCATCTTTATCTAGCGAAGGCAAGATGTCATTAATAACTGAATCAGTTCCAGGGTTTTGCAGTCCAATTGCATTTAGCATGCCATTAGGTGTTTCTGCAATTCTGTGGGCCTTGTTTCCTAGTCGAGGCGCCAGAGTGGTTCCTTTTAAGCAAACAGCGCCTACATCAGAATTAGAAAAACCCTTGATTCGAGTGTATTCTTCACCAAACCCCACACAGCCTGAGAGCAAAATGATTGGGGAGTTCAAAGACATCCCACAAAAGCTTGTTTTAAGATTATTTTGCATTGACGACATTATACTTTTATGGCGACTTTTGAGTCAGTAACTTGGTCTAAAATGTTGTTATGAATGGAGTTTTTATCACTGGAAGCAATACAGAGGTTGGAAAAACAACTGTGTCGGTTGAAATAATAAAGCACCTCAGAAAAAAACGACAAATTGTTGTAAGAAAGCCAGTTGAAACAGACTGCGAAGTGGTTAATGGTGCCTATATTCCAGAGGATGCCATTAAACTCAATGAGGCCTGTGCTTCTGGAGAGAGTATAGAGGTAGTTTGCCCTTTTTGTTATGAGCTTGAAGCAAGCCCTGAAGAGGCCAGTCTTCAAGCTGAAAGGCCACTAGAGCTTGTTGACCTTGTGAGGGCATGCCAAGCAAATGTAGGCGAGCATTTTGTTTTTATTGAGGGCGCTGGGGGCATATACTCTCCTATCGCTAACAAAGCACTGAATTCTGACTTGGCTGTAGAGCTTGGGATGCCAATCATTATTGTTGTTAAAGATGAGCTTGGCGCTGTTGGCCAGGCTTTACTAGCTATTAATGCTGCAGAGAGCCATAAGTTAGATATAGTCTGCGTTGTTCTCAATGAAATGGAGCCAAATCATCTTTCAAATGCTGAGTCCTTAAGCGCTTATACCAAAACCCCAGTCATAGAGTATTCAAAAAATAAGCAAAAGCATTTTTTTGTCGAAATTGAAAAGCTAATCTAGAATTTTAAGGCTTGGTTTTTTATCCTCTTTTTCTTGAGCGGGCTTCGTTGTGTCAAACATCATGCCCTCACCATTTTCTTGTGCATAGATAGACAAAACAGCACTACAGGGAACAATAATTTTTTGAGATTTTCCTTGAAAGCGGGCCTTAAAGCTTATTTTTTCGTTGCTGATTGTGCGATCTTCGGTTGCAAAAGAGCTAATATTTAACACCATTTTTCCGTTAGCATCATGTCCCTTTGGAACATTAACGCCATCGCTATTTGTGTTCACAAGCAAGTATGGCGTAAGTTTGTTATCCTCTATCCAGTCACAATAAGCGCGAATAAGATAGGGAATAACGCCAGACATTTAGCTTTTAATTGTAGTCTTTTTCAGCAAAAGTAAGGCTGTCGTGAAAGCCTTCTTTTTCAAAAAGCCTGTTTGCATAGTCTTTGATTGGCTTAGCCTTTTCGCTGAGTGAGATCCCCAAAACGTCAAGCCGCCAAAGGATTGGCGCGATACATACATCAACGAGAGTCATGGTGTCGCTTTTGAAGTATGGTTTATGCGCAAAAAGAGGGAGCAGCTCTAACAGGTTTCCATTTAATGTTTTTCTTGCTGCGTCTGCCTCTTTTTTGTTTCCATTAAGAATTGTGTTAACCAGTTCATACCAGCAGCCATCTGCCCTTGTAAAACGATAGATCAAAAGACGTTTTTCAGCTTTTTCAATTGGATCAACGGGCAAAAGGGGAGGGAACGGGAATCGCTCATCAAGATATTCCATGATGACCGACAGGTCATAAAGGACCATGCCTCTGTCAAAAAGAGTAGGCAGTGTTTCACATGGGTTGAGCTCTAAAACCTCTTCGGGCATTTCTTCAAAGCTTACTTCTACAACCTCTCTTTCGATTGACTTGTGCGCCATAATAAATCTTACCGCATGAGACTCAAGCTCTTGTGAAGCAGAGTATAGAGTGGTTGAAGCGGGATTGGGTTTTGATAGCATAGTTTTTACCAGTTAAGTTATTGCCAAGTCAGCGCTTTGCTTGACGGAGGCGTTGAAAGATTGTATCAGAAATTAATCGCGACGTCTCCAAACGCCATACTTGACGTCTTTCCAGTATTCCTTTTTAAGCATATAAACAAGAACAAATAAGACGCCTAAAAACAAGAGCACCCATTTGCCAAGCTGCAAGCGTATGAGCTTTGCTGGCTCGCCTACGTAGTCTAAAAAGTTTGTAATATCACGAACGCTGTTGTCGAATTCAGCTTCAGATTGAGCTTCTCTAAGTGACCAAAGCACATCAGGCATTGACGCATTAACTAGAACCTTGTTGTTGACCCCAAAGATTCTTGCCTCATCATTATAAAAGCTTCTTAGATAGGTATAAATCCAGTCTGTTCCTTTTGATCTTGCAACTAGAGAAAGGTCTGGTGGAACTCCTCCAAACCATTTAGATGCAGCCCCTTCTGGCATCGCAGTAACCATGGTCTCGCCTGGCTTATTCCCAGCAAACATAAGGTTTTCTGTAATTAACTCGTCTGATAAGCCGAGATCAGCACCTATTCTGTTGTAGCGCATAAAGCTGATTGCATGACACCCAGAGCAATAATTCATGAAAAGTTTAGCGCCATTTTGAAGAGAGGCCCTGTCCATGATGTCTGTGTCTGCATGGTCAAGATGAACCTTTCCACCTGCTGCAAAGACACTGAATGAGAGCGGAACTAAAGAAAGTACAAGAGCTAGAGATTTTAAATTTTTCATGGGTTACTCCGTCACTCTTGTTGGCACTTCTTTTGTTTTTCCAATTGAAGTGTACCAAGGCATTAATATGAAATAGGCAAAGTAAAGCGCCGTTGCAATTCTTCCAAGTAAAGCATAGATTGGCGTTACAGGCTTGAGTCCCAACCAACCAAGCATAACAAAGCTCACAACAAAAATACCAAGAGCCCACTTATAGATTGGGCTTCTGTAGCGTATTGATTTAACTGGGCTCCGGTCTAGCCACGGCAATGCAAAAAAGATAAGAATTGCAGCAAACATGGCCAAGACCCCTGGAAATTGAGATCCAAACATTGGCGGTATAGCTCTTAAAACTGAATAAAACGGAGTTAAGTACCACACAGGAGCAATGTGCTCAGGTGTTTTAAGAGGGTTTGCTTCGACAAAGTTGGCATGCTCTAAGAAGTAACCATTAAGGGCTGGGGCATAGAATATCACAGCACATAGAATCCATATGAAGCCGACAACGACCATGCTATCTTTGATTGTAAAGTAGGGGTGAAAAGGAATTCCATCCTTAGGGATACCATCTTTATCTTTGTTTTCTTTAATTTCGATTCCGTCAGGGTTGTTAGAGCCAACATGGTGAAGTGCAACCAAGTGAAGAAAAACCAGAACTACTAAAAGCAGAGGCAATACAATAACATGAAGAGAGAAAAAGCGATTAAGGGTGGCGTCTCCAACAGCATAGTCGCCCAGGATCCATACCAGCAGGTCAGGACCAATAAGTGGTACAGAGCCAAATAGAGAGATAATTACTTGAGCACCCCAAAAAGACATTTGCCCCCAAGGTAGGACATATCCAAAAAATGCCTCTGCAGCGAGCAAAACGTAGAGAAGCATCCCTAAAATCCACAGAAATTCTCTTGGGCCCTTATAAGAGCCGTATAGAAGAGCTCTAAACATGTGGAGATAAATAATTACAAAAAATGCGGAAGCACCAGTAGAGTGAAGATAGCGAATTAACCAGCCCCATTCTATGTCCCTCATAATATATTCTACAGAGGCAAATGCATTAGCAGCATCTGGCTTGTAGTACATCGTTAAAAATATTCCTGTAATAAGTTGCATGCCGAGCATAAGTACAGCAAGCCCCCCAAAGAAATACCAGAAGTTAAAGTTTCTAGGTGTGTAATATTCTGCTAAATGCTCATTCCAAACCTTTGAAAGAGGAAATCTTTGGTCTATCCAGCTTTGATTATTTTTCATACTCTTCAATTATGTATTTTTTTGATCAATGCCAATACGAATAAGTGATTCAGTCACATATTGATATGGCGGTATTTCCAGATTTGTTGGAGCAGGAACTCCAGCATAAACTCGACCAGCAAGGTCAAACTTAGAGCCATGGCAAGGGCAGTAAAAGCCACCCTTCCAGCTATCGCCTCCTAGGTCAGAAGCACCCGGCTCTGGCCTGTAAGTAGGAGAGCATCCTAGGTGGGTACAAACTCCAACTATTACGGCTATAGCTTCTTTGTTCTGAATTGATCGGTAATTAGAGGACACATATTTTGGCTGCTGGTTTTTAGAATTGCCAGTTCCATCAGGGTCTGCAAGCTTGCTGATTAAATCTTCAGAGTTAAGAGCGTCAAGAGCAGACTCGTCTCTTTTAAAAACCCAAACAGGCTTTTTTCGCCACAAAACGCGAACAAGCTGGCCTGACTCAAGCTTTGAAATATCTACATCTACTGGAGCTCCTGCCGCTTTAGTTTTGGCGGAGGGCTTCCAAGTTGACAGGAAGGGCCAGGCTACAAAGCCAACACCAACGGCACCAACAACTCCAGTTGCTTTTGTCAAAAAACGTCTCTTTTTTAAATCAATAGTTTGTTCGGACATATGAATTTTTGGCGATGTTAAGTTTTAAAACCGCACTATTATAATGTAAAGAGGCAAAATTTAAAAGCAAAAATGATTCAACCTAACTAGTATTTTTTTTCATCAACACTTATGGATATCAATTTAACAGCAGACAGGCCTTCGATTTTTTTTATGGCTGACAAAAGCTGTTTTTTTTGCTTTTTAGCCCGAAAGGCAACAGATGAGTTTTTTGCCACTAGAAAGACGGTATTGTTTTCAATTAAACAAAGAGATAGACCAGCAAGCTCCTTAGGAAGGCAGGCCTTTAGAAGCTCGTTAAAGTGATTGTGAGACTTGGCCTTTTCAAATAACAGGCCTAGATTGCCAGCAGGCATAAAATTTGAAGGGTTTTCTTTTGTTTTATCTTGCATATATGAGAAAATACCACAGTTTTGTCAACTAATGTTTTGTTCTTCAATGAGTATTATAAATAATGTTTTATCAAAGATTGTTGGGTCACGCAATGATCGGCTTATAAAAAAATATAGCAGCCAGGTTGCTAAAATCAATTCTTTAGAAGAAGACATGCAGTCTTTGAGCGATGACGAGCTATCCTCAATAACTGAAAGCCTCAAGCAACGGATTCAAAATAAAGAAAACCTTGAAAGCATTCTTCCAGAGGCTTTTGCTGTCGTTAGAGAGGCTAGTCAAAGAACTCTTGGTTTAAGGCATTACGATGTTCAGCTCATTGGCGGAATGGTTCTTCATGAAGGATGTATTTCAGAAATGGGCACCGGTGAGGGAAAGACCCTTGTTGCAACGTTGCCAGCCTATCTTAATGCTATTTGTGGGCACAAAGTTCACATCGTAACTGTGAATGACTATTTGGCCTCAAGAGATGCTGAATGGATGGGAAGAGTCTTTTCTTTCTTAGGCCTTACTGTAGGAACCTCTATTTCAGGCATGTCGGGAGAAGAAAAACAACAAGCGTATTCGTGCGATATAACCTATGCAACGAACAATGAGCTTGGTTTTGACTATCTTCGAGACAACATGGCGTTTTCAAGTGAACAAAAAATGTTGCAAGAGCTGTCTTTTGCAATTATCGATGAGGTCGACTCAATCTTAATTGATGAGGCCAGAACTCCTTTGGTTATATCAGGCCCATCGGGAGACCATGGCGAGGTTTATAAAGCAATCAATGCTATGATTCCCAAGTTTACTCTTCAGACAGAGAAAGGCCAAGGAAAAGAAACTGAAATTATTGTTCCTGGAGACTATACAGTCGATGAAAAACACAAACAGGTTTTTTTGAGTGACGATGGCCATGTTACTGCAGAAAACATGCTTATAGAAGCAGGTGCTTTAACTGAAGGGTCCAGCCTTTATGATGCGAGTAATATTATATTACTGCAACATCTTATTTCAGGGCTAAGAGCACATGTTTTATTTCAAAAAAACGTCCACTATATTGTAAAGAACGATGAAGTTGTTATTGTAGATGAGTTTACTGGAAGAACAATGGAGGGTAGAAGGTGGTCTGAAGGCCTTCATCAGGCAATTGAGGCTAAAGAAAACGTAAGCATTAAACAGGAAAATCAGACCCTAGCATCAATAACCTATCAGAACTACTTTAGGCTTTATGACAAGTTAGCTGGAATGACTGGAACTGCAGAAACAGAGGCAACAGAGCTCCAAGATATTTATGGGCTTGAGGTTGTAGTTGTTCCTCCAAATGCAAGATCAGCTCGTGAGGATATGTCGGACCTGATATATGGAACCATGGATGAAAAGCTTGATGCAGTCCTCAAGGACATCATTGATTGCCAAGCAAGAAGCCAGCCAGTGCTTGTTGGTACTAGCAGTATTGAGAGCTCGGAAAGTGTCTCTGATATTCTTAAGAAAAACAAAATAAAACACGAAGTTCTTAATGCTAAACAGCACGAGCGTGAGGCTGAAATTATTGCAAATGCAGGTGCACCTGGGTCTGTAACTATCTCTACAAATATGGCTGGTAGAGGAACCGACATTGTCCTTGGCGGAAGACCCTTAGAGGGGGCTAGTGAGTCAGAAAGGCTATCCTGGGCTGACAAACATGATGCTGTTCTAAATGCAGGAGGCCTTCATATCATTGGCACAGAGAGAAATGAGTCTAGAAGGGTGGACAACCAATTAAGGGGGCGAGCTGGAAGACAAGGAGACGTTGGCTCAACTAGATTTTATCTATCTCTAGAGGACAGTTTGATGAAAATTTTTGCTTCTGAAAAAACAGCAACTATGATGAAAAAGCTGGGAATGAAAGAAGGAGAGGCTTTAGAACATAGCTGGCTCAATAAGACAATCGCTAATGCTCAGAGAAAAGTAGAAGGCATGCATTATGATGCGAGAAAACAATTGCTAGAATATGACGATGTTGCAAATGATCAGCGTAAAGTTGTCTATGAGTTAAGAGATGAACTAATGAGTAAAAATGATGTCAAAGACCGCTATGAGGCCGTAAGAACAGAAGTTATTAGTGATCTTTTTGCGCAACATATTTCATCACAAGTCCTTGAGGACGACTGGGATATTGAAGGGCTTAGTAAAGCCCTAGTTGAATCTTATGAGGTAGACATACCCATACAAAAAATGATTGATGAAGGAGTGGATGTTGATGTAATGCTGGAAATGATTCAATCAGGCTTTAAAACTGCTCACGATGCCAAGGAAAATCTCATTGGAGCTGAAACTATGAGAACCTTTGAAAAGGCAGTAATGTTGAGAGCGCTTGACCATCACTGGAAAGAGCATTTAGCTGTTATGGACCAGCTTCGACAGAGTGTAAATCTGCGCGGCTATGGTCAAAAAAACCCGGTTCAGGAATACAAACGTGAGTCATTCGAAATGTTTACTGAGCTTTTGGATACAATCAATGTAGAAATTGTAAAAGCTTTAAGTAGTGTAAATTTAGAGCAAGTGGCCCCTCAACAAAAAGAAATATTAGAGGAAAGAGAGAGTCAGAATGTCCCAAAGGTTCGCCTTACCGCGCCTCCCCCTGGTCGCTCAGCTGCAGGCCAACAGCCCAAAAGAAATCTTAAAGTTGGCAGAAATGATCCATGCCCATGTGGATCAGGCAAAAAATATAAACAGTGTCATGGGTAAAGCGGAAACTTTATTGCACCTAGTTCCCTAATGAGGAAAATTAAATTGACCAAGCCAGACGATTGGCATCTTCATTTAAGGCAAGGTCAGGCAATGAGTTCGGTTGTAGGAATGACAGCAAGGCAGATGGGCAGGGCAATTGTCATGCCAAACTTGTCACCGCCAATTAAAACAGCAGGACAGGCTTTAGCTTATCGCGAAAATATTATCAGCGCACTTCCAAAAGAGTCAGGCTTTAACCCCTTAATGACTTTATATCTTACTGACAACACAACGAAACAAGATATTATTGATGCAAGCAATGAAGAGCATGTCTACGCAGTGAAGCTCTATCCAGCTGGAGCAACAACAAATTCAGACAGTGGAGTCACCAATTTGGTAAATACCTATTCGGCGCTGGACCAAATGCAAAAAGAAGGCATTCCGCTATTAGTTCATGGAGAGGTAACCCATGTCAACATAGATATTTTTGATAGAGAGGCAGTATTTATTGAGACTATTCTTAAGCCTCTTGTAGAAAAATTTCCCGAACTTAAAATTGTTTTAGAGCACATTACAACTAAGGACTCTGTTGACTTTGTTACACAGTCAAGCTCTAAAATAGGAGCCACAATTACAGCACACCACCTGCTAGCTAACAGAAACCACATGCTTGTTGGAGGCATTAAGCCCCATTATTATTGCTTGCCTGTTCTTAAAAGAAAGACCCCTCATCAAGATGCTTTAATAGAGGCTGCAATCTCTGGAAATCCTAAGTTTTTTCTAGGAACTGATTCAGCGCCTCACTACCAATATGAAAAAGAGGCGGCTTGTGGGTGCGCTGGCGTGTTTAGTGCACACGCTGCGATTGAGCTGTATGCAGAGGCATTTGAAAAGGCGAATAAGCTCGAAAGGCTAGAGGGCTTTGCATCCCACTTTGGAGCTGATTTTTATGGCTTGAAGCGAAGTACTGAAACAATCATGCTTGAAAAAAAATCTTGGACGGTTCCTAAGAGTTATGACTTTTCTGACTCTAAAGTGATTCCTTTTTTTGCAGGAGAAGAGCTTTCGTGGAGGCTGAAAGTATCATAAGATTAGGCTGTAAAAAATAACCTGCTTTTTTCGACATCTTTTTGTATTTGATTCTTAAGCTCATCGAAAGAGCTAAACTTTTTTTCATCTCGGCACTTTTGTCTAAAAACAACATTAACATAATCGCCATAGATTTCTTGATCAAAGTCAAAGATAAAAACTTCTAAAAGGGTTTTTGTGCCGCCGATCGTAGGACGCTTTCCAACATTACAAACTCCTATATGAGTTTGTGAGCCATGCTCTACATGAACACTATATACTCCTAAAACCGGACTAAGCCTTCTTTTTATGCCTATGTTTGCTGTTGGAAAACCTATAGTTCTGCCCATTTTGTCTCCATTAGCAACTTTTCCACTTATTGAAAAAGGCCTTCCCAAAAAAACTTCAGCAGTTTTAAAGTCGCCTTCAGTAAGCAGCTTCCTAATTTCTGAGCTGCTTACACGGCGCCCATCAATTGACACCGCATTAATTTTTTCTATAGCAAAGTTTTTTTCTATGGACATTTTTTTTAGCATTGAAAAATCACCCTCGCGCCCACTTCCAAAACGAAAATCGTCTCCAATAAAGCAGTGACGCATGCCAATTTTTTTAAGCAGTATTTTATTGACAAAGTCAGTAGCGCTGAGTTCAGAAAACGACTGGCTAAACCTAATTAAAAGATGCTTGTCGACTCCGAGCGACTCAAGAAGCAAATGTTTATCCCTGAAGTTGTTAATTCTTGCTTTTGGTCTGCCAAAAAAAGTTTCTGGTGTTACAGAAAAGGAAATAACCAGAGACGGAAGGCCTCGTTCTTTGGACTTTTGTACAAGCTTTTTCAGTATTTCTTGATGGCCAGCGTGAACCCCATCAAAGTTTCCAATGGTTAGGACACACCCAGATAGGTTTTTAAGATTGTGAAGCCCTCTAATTAATTCCATAAGTGTATTTTACTGTTGATAATATTCTTTTACTAATTTTTAAAGAGACTGAATTATTTTTTTTACAGGCGCAGG
>ERZ802830.962-NODE-962-length-28127-cov-11.7648_pt1 | contig 28127 bp, 33 predicted proteins | sample MGYA00345654_ERZ802830 | MGnify/ENA primary metagenome ERZ802830 (study PRJEB30503, sample SAMEA104212375) | marine metagenome | biome: Westerlies Biome; feature: [SRF] surface water layer (ENVO:00010504) within the epipelagic zone...; material: water...
ATCGAGAATTGAAATCAACTTTGGTCTTTTTATTGTCTAAAACTTTGAAAACTTGTTCTTCATAAGTTTTTGCATTTTGTTTGATATCCTCATCAGTTAATGGTGGTCTTGTTTTATTTTTTCCGCTTGGATCTCCAATCTTGCCTGTGAAATCGCCAATGAGAAATATCACAGTATGCCCTAAATCCTGAAACTGTCTCATTTTCCTTAAAATTACGGTGTGACCAAGGTGCAGATCAGGTGCTGTAGGGTCAAAACCAACTTTAACTACAAGTTTTTTTCCTGCCTCTAATTTTTTAAATAAATCATCTTCACCGATGATCTCATCGATTCCTTGTTTTATAATCTCAATCTGTTTTTTAGGATCATTCATAAAGCTTTATATATAATATCAGAACATGTACACAGGCTCTCATTTAAAATTAATTCTAGCTATCTTATTAATACCCTCGGTATTTATATTTTTAATTGCTGCTGATTCAGAAAATAGAAATTTTAATAGCGATTCAGAATCTACTGTTGAGAAAATATCTCTATCTCCTGTAGATAAAGATATAAGCTTGCCAACTGAAGATAAAATTCTGATTAAGTCTGGTGATACTTTTTATTCAACTCTTACAAAATTTGATGTTAGTCCAGCAACAATTAATAAGATTGGCCAGGATAGAAAGCTTAGGGATTTTATAAGCCTCCAAGTTAATGATCAAATTTACATTACTTCAAAAAATGGCCTTGTCTTTGTAAAAAGGTTTGATGATGATTTTTACCTTGATGTTCTTACCATAAATGGCAGCAACTACACTTTTGAAAAGAATAGGGACAATCTTGAAAGGATTGCTCAATTTAGAGAATTTGTAATAAAAGATTCTTTATATGCATCGGGGAAAAAGGCTGGTGTACCAGAATCGGTGCTTGGAGATCTAATCTATATTTTTGGCTGGGATATTGATTATGCGTACGATATTAGAAATGGAGATAAAGTAAAAATCCTTTATGAAGATATTTTCTCAAATGGAAGATTGGTCTCAAATGGCGATATTCTTGCAGCAGAATTTACGAATAAAGGTACAAAAATTAATGTGATTCGTTTTACACAAAAAGGAAGAAAAGATTATTACACCACAGACAGCAACAATGTTAGAAAAGCTTTTTTAAGAACTCCAATTGAGCTTGCAAGAATTAGTTCTCATTACAACCCAAATAGAAAACATCCCGTCCTAAATACAATAAGAGCACACAAAGGAACAGACTACGCAGCAAAAACCGGTACTCCAGTTAAAGTTACTGGAGATGGAGTGATAAAAAATGCTCAATACTCAAACTCTTATGGGAATTACATAGATGTTATGCATTACAACAAATACATGACTAGATATGCACACTTACAAGGTTTTGCAAAAGGGATTAGAAAAGGGGCAAAGGTTACACAAGGTGAAACAATTGGCTATGTAGGGTCTACAGGCTTAGCAACGGGCCCCCATTTGCATTACGAATTTCATATTAATGGAAAGCACACAGATCCTGTAAAAGTTGAGCCTCCGAACGCTCAATCTATTAACTCTTACAATAAAAAATACTTCGATAAATTAGTTGATGAGAGAACAGAGATAATTTCTAACATCTCAAGTATTCAATGAATAATCTTTACATTGGTCTAATGTCAGGAACTAGCAGGGATAGTTTAGATGCATGTCTAGTAAGTTTTGATGATGGGTTAGAAATTCAAAAGCTTGACACAATATCCTTCTCTAAGGATTACCAATCATCAAATGATCAAAACTTCATTGCAAAAGAAATTACTAGAAAAAGCATAACTCTAGTCGAGCGGTTAATTTCTAATAGCAATAAAGAAAATATTGTTGGCATTGCTTTTCCTGGCCAAACAATTTCACATTCAGATGAATTCAGCCTGCAAGCTGGCTCACCAGAAGCTATTGCTAAACAATTTGGAATTCCTGTTTATGCAGATTTTAGAAATTTCGATATAGCTCGTGGAGGAAAGGGAGCTCCTTTAATTCCATTATTTCACCAATTTTTACTTTGTGATGAGTCAAAAAATAAATTAATTTTCAATATTGGAGGTATAGCCAATGGAACTTATTTGAAAAGGATGGAAATGGAGCTTGCTTCTGACGTTGGTCCGGGGAATTGCCTTATGGATGAAGCAATGAGAAATTTTGGATTAGGATTGTTCGATAAAGATGGTGCATTGGCTAGATCAGGAGAGATTAATGATGCAATGCTTAAATTATTAATAAAAGATTTAGAGAACCTAACATATCCAAGAGCAGATGATATAAGCATTTATATGGATGTCTTTAAAAAATACGAAAATGAAATTCTTAAGCTTGATCCTGCAGATGCTCTCTGTACATTAACAGAATTAACTGCAATTAAAATAATAGAATTTATAAAAGCTTGTGATCCAACCGACGAATTAATCTTCCATGGCGGCGGTACAGAAAATAAATATCTCATGAATAGAATTGCTGAATCGGTATCAATACAAGTTAAGTTAATTGATGATATTGCACCCTCAAAATATATCGAAGCTATAGCTTTTGCATATTTAGCTTATAAAGAAAGGGCTGTTTTATTTAGATAGAAAAAGAAGCCCCGCAGCCACATGTTGAGGAGGCATTAGGATTTTCAACTATAAACTTCGAACCCATAAGATTTTCAACGTAATCAATCTTAGATCCTAAAATATATGGATAAGACATATGATCTAAAACAACTGAAACACCATTGCCAAAATCTAATTTTGCATCTTCTTCATGATCAAAATCATCAAATTTAAAACCATATTGAAAACCAGAACAACCTCCTCCAGTCACATATACTCTAAAAAATTTATTTGCTTTAGATTCTTTTAGCAGAGAAATTTTTGTAATAGCACTGTCAGATAAATCAAAAGGTGATGCTTTTTTTGTTTTTATATCCATATTTATGCTGTAATTCTATCAAAATTTATTAATGACTTATAATTCTGTTGATTATGAAAAAAACATTAATCGTTTATTCGAGTACAGATGGGCATACTTTACGCATCTGTGAGCATATTAAGAACATTATTGAAAAGCAGACTAGTGTTTTCATTATTAGTGTGGAAGAAACCTCAAATTTTGATCTTGATAAGTTTGATTGTGTGGTTGTAGGTGCAAGCATTAGATACGGTAATCACAAACCAAGTTTATACAGCTTTGTGGAGAAAAATGAGGGCTTACTTGCTACAAAAAAAACAGCTTTCTTTAATGTAAATGCTGTTGCACGCAAAGAAGATAAAAACTCAATTGAAACTAACCCTTATTTAAAGAAATTTTTAAAGCGGATTACTTGGCAACCAGACATGCTCGCTGTGTTTGCAGGCAAGATATCCTACCCTAAATATAACTTCTTTGATAAACATATGATTAGATTTATTATGTGGATGTCAAAAGGACCAACAGACCAAACAAAAGTTTTTGAGTTTACTGATTGGGATAAAGTTGAGGCATTTGGCAAGAAAATTTTAAAAGAACTTTTACCGCATTAAATATCAATATTCTGCATGTTGCTATTAGCTTAATTAGACATATAAAACTATCATTACAGTTACAGAGAATTATTTACGATCCTTTGATATAAAAGATAATCAAAAATATCCAAATGAAAACCAAAAACTCGCAAGAATTATTTGAGAAATCAAAAAAACATATCGCAGGTGGAGTTAATTCTCCAGTTAGAGCATTTAAAAGTGTTGGAGGTTCTCCAATATTTTTTAAAAAATCTAGAGGATGTTATTTATACGATGAAGATGGAAATAAGTACTTAGATTTTGTTGGCTCATGGGGACCTATGGTACTAGGCCACTCAAATAAGAATATTATTAACGCAATAAAAAATCAGGCCAGTAAAGGGATAAGCTTTGGAGCTCCCACAAAAAATGAATTAGAAATAGCAAAGATTATTAAATCCTATTTACCAAGTATAGAAAAACTTAGGATGGTTAATTCTGGTACTGAAGCCACCATGAGCTGCATTAGATTAGCTCGAGGAACAACAAATAGAAAAAAGATTATTAAATTTATTGGTTGTTATCACGGCCATGTAGATTCACTCTTAGTAAAAGCAGGTTCTGGTTTAGCTACTTTAGGTGTTCCTGACTCTCCTGGCATACCTGAAGAATTATCAGAGCTAACAATAACACTTCCATACAATGACATTGATAGCTTAAAGGACGCTTTTTCAAAGTTTAGCGATGATATTGCAGCTGTAATCATAGAACCAATAGCAGGAAATATGGGATTTATTGAACCTGAAAAAAAATTCTTAGAACATCTAAGAGATATCTGTTCTAAAAATGAAACAATACTCATCTTTGATGAAGTTATGACTGGTTTTAGGGTTGCTAGAGGTGGCGTGCAAGAACTTTTTGATATAACTCCAGACTTAACAGCCTTAGGAAAAATAGTCGGTGGTGGTTTACCAGTAGGTGTCTACGGAGGAAAAGCAGAGATCATGAATAATATATCTCCTGATGGGCCAGTTTATCAGGCAGGTACCTTATCAGGCAATCCAATTGCTGTAAGTGCAGGAACTGCATTACTTAAACAACTATCTAATAAAAATATTTATGCAAATATGGAAAATAATGCAAAAATATTTCTTGAAACAGTAAACCAAGCTGCAAAAAGATTGGATATTCCTTTTTCTTACAATGCTAGAGGGGGTATGTTTGGATTTTTCTTTTCTGATGAATTACCAAGAAATTTTGATGATGTACAAAATTCAAACATAGAATTTTTCTCAAAGTTTTTTAGAAAAATGTTAGATAAAAATATATATCTTCCACCTTCAGCCTACGAAAGTTGTTTTATCTCAACAGAACATGACGAAGAAAAAATGCTAAAAGCTGCTAGAATTGCAGAACTATCATTAGAAGAAATAAAAAATGAAATTTGATGTATTAGGTGTTGGTAATGCACTTGTTGATGAAACCTTTTATGTTGATAAAAGCTTCGTCGATAATACTGACTTATTTTTTAACCAATTCAAGCCCATTTCTTATCAAGAACAAGAAGGAATTTTATCTAATTTACCAAAAGATGTGCGGCCAGATGTGGTCTGTGGTGGCTCCACAACAAATAGTCTAGCTGCAACCTCAAATTTTGGTACTAAATGTGCGCATATTTGTCAGCTTGCTAATGATGAAAGAGGAAAGTTATATGAAGAGAACTTATCTCAGAATGGCATCTCATCGATTAATGATTTTTATCATGATCAAGTAAGAACTGGGAGATGTTTAGTTTTTATTACACCAAATAGTGAGAGAACAATGGGTACTTATCTGGGGGCATCTGAAAAGCTAGCCTTTAATCCAGAGTTTATTAATGTTGCAAACGACTCAAAAATTTTATTTTCTGAAGGATACCAGTTTACTTCTGAAGAAAACTATTCAGCTTTTTTAAAAATCCTAAAAGGAACTAATCTAACAACTAAAGTAGCACTTAGCCTTTCAGATCCGGGAGTTGTGAGTGGTTTCAAAGAAAGATTTATGGAAGTTCTTAGTGTCAGAAAAATTGATTATCTTTTTTGCAATAAAGAGGAGGCAACTGCATTAGTTGGGAACAATTTTGTAGAGTCTCTTAAAGAAATAGCAAATAATTACGTTGTTACTAATGGTGCTGAATCATCTTATGTGATGCAAGGCAATGAGTATGCAGAGATTGAAGCCAGACAAGTTAAAGCTATAGACTCCAATGGAGCCGGTGATATCTTTGCAGGTGCTGTGCTGCATAAAGTTATAGAAGAGTTTAGTTTTATTGAAGCATGTAAATTTGGAAATTATGCCTCCTCAATAATTGTTCAAGAGAAAAGCCCAAGACTTTCAATTGAGTTATACAAGAAACTCAAGTCTGATTATTCCAGAAGCTAAAAGTGACGCCTGATATTTACAACGATAAAAGGTTTGGAATAAATCATAAAAATATCTCTCCCAATGCTTTAAATATTATTGCAAAACTTCATAAGTCAGGTTTTAAAGCATATATAGTTGGTGGAGGTATAAGAGATATGATCAAAGGACTACTTCCCAAAGACTTTGATATTGTTACTGATTGTGAGCCAGAAGAGATAAGAAGAATTTTTCGTAACTCAAGGATAATTGGACGAAGATTCAAACTTGTGCATATAGCTTTTCCAGATGAAGTTCTTGAAACAACAACTTTTCGATCTGGTGGTACAAAATCATCTGAATCAATAGAAGTAAATGATAAGGGCCGTATCGTACGAGATAATCAATGGGGCACACAAGAAGAAGATGTATTACGAAGAGACCTAACAATAAATTCTATTTACTATGATCCGTTCTCTCATGAAGTTATTGATTACACTAATGGCATAAAGGATCTCAAAGATAAGAAAATTAAATTTATTGGCAATTCAAGTGAAAGAATTCTCGAAGACCCAGTAAGAATTCTTAGGGCAATTAGGTTTGCAGCAAAATTAAATTTTACGATAGATAAAGAAATTGCAGTGGGCATAAAAGAACATCGTCATCAATTGCTTGAAATGCCATCATCCAGATTATACGAAGAAATTTTAAAACTTTTCATGTCTGGTCATGCTGAAAACTCATATATACAACTATCACATCATGGTGTATTTGACATTTTATTTCCACACTACTCAGACAAAAATGGTTTATTTCATAAATTCTTTCTTAATGCATTTAGAGAAACTGATACAAGGTTTAAATCAGGCAAGAAGCTTAATGTTGGTTTTATTTATGCCATTCTGCTATGGCCAAAAGTTTTTATTGAGTCTGAGATAAGTGAACAAATTAATTTCAAAAATTTCTACAGATCAATTGCTGCGGTAGTAAGAAAACAACAAATAATCACTTCAGTGCCCAAAAAGTTTTCAAGCTTTATAAAAGATGTTTGGATGAATCAAGTTAGATTTAAAAGGGTCGGTAAGAAGTCTTTAAATTTTACAAAGACTTTAAGATTTAGAGCTGCATATGATTTCTTATTACTAAGAGAAAAAATAGAACCAGAGCTTAAGTTAACAATAGACTGGTGGACAGAATTCAAGACAGCAAACTATGATAAGAAGATAAGGCTTTTAAATACTTATAAGAAAAAGAATGCAAGAAGACATAATTCCTAATTACATAGCAATTGAAGGACCAATTGGGGTAGGCAAGACCTCTTTATCAAGAAAGATTGCAATGGATTTTGGTCACGAGTTGTGTCTTGAAGAGTCAGATGATAATCCGTTCTTAAAATCTTTTTATAAAGATAAGCAAAATTATGCATTTGCATCGCAATTACATTTTGTTATGCAAAGAGCACACCAAATCAACATATATTTTTCAGACAACCTAATTCAACGAAAAATTGTTGCGGATTTTATGTTCCAAAAAGAAGATCTATTCGCTGAATTAAATCTAACCCAAGACGAATTAAAAATTTTTAAAGAAGTTAAATCAAAATTTTACCAAACTCATCCAAAACCAGATCTATTAATATATTTACAGGCATCTCCTGAAAGAGTTTTAGAAAGAGTTAATAAAAGAGCGAGATCATATGAGGATCATGTAGCTTTAGAGTATTTAGAGAGACTATGTGAGGCATACACAGAGTTTTTCTTTGATTATTCTGAAACCCCTCTTTTAGTCTTAGATGTGAATGATGTAGATTTTGTTTCAAGTGATACAGATTACAAAAAAGTTGTTGATTGCTTAAAGCGAGAAATCACAGGCAGAGAATTTGTAAACCTAACTCCAAGCTTTTTTTAATGAGAATCAATATTACCGAGTTATCTAAAACTGAAATGTTGGGTAGGGTAATTGCAGATTATCTTACTAAATTTCAAGGTTTAGCAATCTTTTACCTTGATGGTGATCTGGGGACAGGAAAAACCACCTTAGTTAGAGAGGTACTTAAATCTCTTGGTTGGAGTGGAGCTGTAAAGAGTCCAACCTTCAGTATAATTGAGGAATATAAGCTTAATGATATTGATATATTTCATTCAGATTTATACAGACTTAATGGTGAAAATGATTTTGAAATGTTGGGTCTTGAAATAAATGAACAAACTAAAGGTATTCTCTTTATTGAATGGCCAGAGAAAATTTCTAAATTTAATTTTGGGAATGAATTTTTTTTAAAACTCAGCATCGTAAATAAACAGAGATTTATTGAATTTAAATCAACTAGTCAAGAATTTCTAAATTGCATTAATCGGATCAATATCAAGGACCCAATTTGATATCTCTTTTCTCTTAGTTCCTGATTCCATAGCGAACTGTGATAAGACTTTAAGCATTCTATCTTTCTTGCTGCTCTGAATGATACAAAACATCCTGTGTTTGTAGCCTACCTTTGTAATTGGTCCCTCAAAAGGTCCATAAACTTCTAGATCTTCTTGAGATAAACTTTTTTTCGACTCAATGAGAAACTTTCTTAGTTTTGCTTGGTTAGAGTCTTCTGCTTTTAGATAAACTAGATTTATAAATGGAGCTAAATCTAATTTTTTTCTTTCTTCAAGCAGTTCTTTTGCAATTTCTTGATAATTACCGGTCTTTATTAAACTGAATAGCGGATGATCTGCTACTCTTGTCTGAAGAAAAACATTGTTTTCCATTCCTGATCTGCCAGCCCTACCTGCAACTTGCACAATTAGTTGAGCTGTTTGTTCTTGCATATGAATATCAGCACCAAATAAGCCAAAATCTAAATTTAAAACAATCACTAAACTTACATTTTTAAAATCATGGCCTTTCGCGAGTAATTGGGTACCAATGAAAATTTTTGGTGCTGGATCCTGAAATATTGCAAAACTTTCTTCTCTTCTACCCTTACCAGAGACTGTATCTCTATCAATCCTTACTATATTTGAATTTGGCAATTTCTCAGAAAGCACTTCTTCGACTTGTTGAGTGCCAATTCCCTTATGAGTGAAATCAGAAGAGCCACATTCAGGGCAAACATTAGGTATGCCCCAAACACTTTCACACCTATGGCACTTTAATCTTTTTACATTCTGGTGCAATACAAGAGAAGTATCACAACATTTGCTTTTAGCAATCCATCCACACGAATTACACATAAAAACTGGAGCATAGCCTCTTCTATTTAATAAAATTAGGGTCTGGTGACCGGCTGTTTCATTTGCAATAATTTTTTCAATTAGAAAATTGGATATGCCGCTAGAAGTTGGTTTCTTATTAACATCATGTATTGTGATATTTGGCATTGGTGTATCAGATATTCTTTTTGTAAGTGAGCATTTTTCTAAATCACCATCATTAGCCTTCTTGATATTAATTAGAGAGGGTGTTGCTGATGCATAAATAATTCTGGCAGTATCTTTATACAAGATTTTTGCAATTTCTTTAGCTTCATATCTAAAACTTTCTTGCTGCTTATACGATTGATCGTGCTCTTCATCAAATACTATTCCTCCTAAATTTCTGATTGGAAGAAAAACTGAAGACCTAGTGCCTATAATTATTTTTGGTGATTTATCCTGTGCAGCTAGCCATACTTTTATTCTTTGAATAGGAGTTAGTCCTGAATGATATAAAAATACCTTATCCCCGAAGCTTGATTGAAAATCATGAAAGATTTGAGGGGTAAGAAAAATTTCTGGTACCAAGACTAGAGCACTTTTTCCTTTATTAATAAGCGAATTTATATAATGTTTATAGACCTCTGTTTTGCCCGAAGATGTTATGCCTGAAAATAAAATTTCACCATTAGGTTTAGATTTAATTAGATCCAAGCAATTTACTTGATCTTTGGTTAATTTATGTAAATTTGTTGCAGAAGTAAGCTCTTGAGCAGCTTGAAGATATTTATCTAAATCTCTCTGGTATTTAGCTTTTCTGAGGAAAGTTGGAATAAAAGATTCAATTACCACCCCTAATGGATGCATATAGTGTTCAGATATATAAATAATTTTTTTTATTGCCTCTGTTGAAAACAAAGGAGTTTCATCTAAGACTTCAATAATATTTTTTAATTTATACTTTCCATCAGCAATATCAGTGTTGTCTGTCACAATGCCAACAAGCTTCCTTCGACCAAACTCTACTAAAACCCTTTTTCCTAAAAGGTCAGAACCAGAATTATTTATATAGGTGAAGGTTTGACGTAATGGAGATGGGATGGCTACTTGAACAAAATTCATCAATTTATTGTAATAGAAAAATTATTTGATATTATTTCACATTCAAATTAGAAGTTATGAAAAAAGAAATACATCCAGAATCTCGTTATGTTTTGTTTCACGATACAAGTGTGGATAAACATTTCTTAATTCGAACGACTTTAAATACTTCTCAAACCAAAGAATGGGAAGACGGGAAGACATATCCGTATTATCCCATTGAAACTTCATCTGCTTCTCATCCCTTTTATACTGGACAACAAAAGATTCTTGATACTGGCGGAAGAGTACAAAGGTTTGAAAAGAAATTTGGTAAAACTGCTAAGTAATACCTGTACTGCCAAAGCCTTTTGATCCTCTATCTGTCTCGGTAAATTCATCAACCTGTTCTAAATCTACTTGATCAACTCTTATAACCACAAGTTGAGCCACTCTTTCTCCAGCATTAATCGTTATTTCGTCATTAGATCTATTCCACAAAGATATGCTCAGTGGCCCCTGGTAATCTGAATCTATTAATCCGAGCAGATTTCCACACACAAGACCTCTCTTTGCTCCTAACCCTGATCTTGGGATCACAATGCCTGCAAATTTTGGATTTTCTATAAATATAGATATCCCTGATGAAATAATTGTAGACTCATTGGGTTTTAGCACTATTTTATTATCAATACACGCCAGTAAATCAAGCCCAGCTGAACCGGCTGTTTGATATTTAGGTGTTGCAAATTCATTGCCTATTCTTTGGTCAAGAATTTTAAATTTTAGTTTCATGAGTAGGGTATTAATTATTGCATAAAATCAATTACTATTTTATTATCATCCGTTCTTATGAGTAACATATGTCAAGTAACAGGTAAAAAGGCAATGGTAGGCAATCATGTCTCCCATGCTAAAAACCGTGTAAAAAGATTATTTAAACCAAATTTGCACAAGCATAAATTCTGGGTTGAATCTGAAAATAAATTTGTAACTTTAACGCTCTCAGTAAAGGGTATGCGTATAATCGATAAAAATGGTATTGACGCTGTCCTAAAAGATATGAGATCTAAAGGCATCAAAGTTTAACCTTGCTTCTACTAGCTTCTGCATCCCAAAGACGAACAGAATTATTAGACCTTATGGGTGTAAACCATAAAGTTATAGAGCAAAATTTTGATGAAGATTCAATAATTGATAAAGATCCTATAAATTGTTCACAAGCTATTGTTATTGGTAAAAATAAAAGTGCTAGAAGTCTATTAGAAAGTTCGGAAGATTGTAAACTGCCTGTATTAACAGCTGATACGTTGGTTTTCACACCAGATCAAGAAATAGTAGGCAAACCCAATGATTATGAACACTCGAGGAAACTTTTAAGGGAATTCTCAGGTAAAACACATAGTGTCTTTTCAACGGTAATGGTAACTTATGGTGATAATTCTCTTATAGAAACTTGTGAAACCAAAGTTTCATTTAAACTGATGACCGAAGATGAAATAGAAGAATATGTTTTATCAGAAGAAGGGATTGGTAAAGCAGGTGCATATGGCATTCATGGACCAGCTGGTAAATATGTTTCAAATATTATTGGCAGTTATACCAATGTTGTTGGCCTGCCAGTGCATGAGACTTATGAAATATTAAGAAAACTTAAGATATCTTAATTTTTATTTGCGTACTCTATAATTCTTTTTTTAATGTCTGGAGCCTTATCTAAAAACTTCATGCCTGAATTAAGTATTTTTTCAGAAATGCCCTTAACGTTTCCAAAAGCTCCAAATAAGCTTTGAATGATCCAGGTCATTTGAAGATTTTTATTGTTTCGTTTCTTACTGTAGGTATCTAATGCTTCCTTTTCATTTTTTAGAATAGCCATTAGGTTCTTCTCAATCTCCATAACATCTCCAATGCCAAGATTTAACCCTTGCCCTGCCATTGGATGAAATGTATTTGCTGCATCTCCACATAACAAAATATTATCTGTATAAAGCTGCATCGCTCTTGAGTGTTTAAGTTCAAAACCGTTGCCTAATTCGACTTCAGAAAGATCTAGCCCAATATTGAAAGCCTTATTCATATTCTCTAAATCTTGCACTATATCGCCAGTTGAATTGGTACAGAAAATAATCGAATAAAACTCGACTTCATCATTCAAAGGCAACAAGGCTAAAGTGCCATTTTGGGTAAAATATTGTTTCGCGGTATTATTGTGTTCGGCCTTAATACAAGTCACATAAGCTTTTTGACCATAGAACCACTCTTCACTTTCAAAATCACACAATTCTCTAACTTTTGAGTTTGCTCCATCGGTTGCAAAAATATATTCTGTTTCAAAATCTTTATCAGGTGTTTTAACAATTACTTGATCGTTATTAATTATATTCAATATAGGAGAATTCCAAATAATTTCATTTTCCACTTTTTTTAGCAATTTCTTATGTAATTCTGATAAAAGGCCAATTGAAGTTACTTTTTCTTGAGTGTTTGAATCAAGGACTATGCCTAGTTCATTTTTATGATAAAGCTCCATTTTAGTTACTGGAGTTGTCCATTTATTGAGATCTAAACTTTTATCAATTGAATTAAGAAAATGAATAGATTCTTTTGTTAATGCAACTGTTCTATGTGGAATTTTTTTGAATTCAGTACTTTTTTCTAGAATTTTAAAAGGAATGTTGTATTTCTTTAAGACATGTCCTAAAAGACATCCTATTATGCCTGCTCCAGCTATTATTACGGGTTTGGACATTATTCGCTCATTAATTGTTCAATCTCTTCAGCTTGAACGGGAACTTTGGCAGTTAAGTTTTCATATCCGTCAGATTTCACCAGGATATCATTCTCAATTCTTACACCAATTCCTTTCCATCTTGCATCAACATCGGCTGTATCATTGACGTAAATACCAGGCTCAATAGTCATTACCATGTCATCTTCAAATAAGATTTCTTTTCCATCTATTGAATAAGGACAATCATCATGAACATCTAGTCCCATCCAATGACCTATTTTGTGATAATAGAATTCTCTATATAGGTTTTTCTCTAATATCTCATCAAGACTTCCTTTCAGAAGACCTATATCTTTAAGGCCTTGAGAAAGAGATTTTTCAGAGGTTTTTTGTGGATCTGTGCAAGGGTTGCCTACTTTTGCAGCATGGCAAGCAGCATTATGTGCTTCAAGCACAACGTCATATATTGCCCTTTGCTCACCAGTAAACTTTCCATTAATTGGGTATGTTCTTGTAATATCAGATGCATACATCCCATACTCGCAACCAGCATCAACCAGAACTAATTCACCATCTTTTATATTCTGATTATTATCTATGTAATGTAGGATACATGCCCTTTTACCACCAGCAATAATTGGGGTATAGGATGCTTCACGGGAACCATTCATTTTAAATTCATTCAGATACATGGTCTCAAGATCGTATTCTGTCATGCCTACTTTAGCTTTTTGCATAACTGACCTATGAGAAATAGCTGCAATCTCACAAGATTTTCTTATTAAATCGATTTCGTTTCTATCTTTAATCAATCTCATGCTGCCAAGCACATTAGAAAAGTTTTTGAGATCTATATTGCCTTGATGTCTCTCCATGCTATTTGCTTTATTGATCCAGCTTGTAACTTTTTGGTCAAATTCTAAGCTCTTACCAACTAAGGCATTAAGTGTTTTCTGTCCTCTTATTAGATTTGGCAAAATCTCATTAATTTCACTGATATCATGGGCTTCATCAAAACCAAAGTGATCTTTTGCAGCATCAGGACCCCACATAAAACCATCCCATTTTTCTAATTCAGAATTTTTCTTTCTACAAAACAATACTGATCTACCATCGCTCTGAACTGTTAATATTGAATCAGGCTCCTGAAACCCTGTTAGGTAGTAGAAGTTGCTGTCTTGTCTAAAAGGAAATGTAGTATCATTATTTCTTGATACTAGTTTTGATGAACTGAGTACTAGAATAGAATTATCTTCCATTCTTTTCGCTACTTCAGCTCTTCTGGCTTTAAATATATTTACGTTAAAATCTGACATAGACGGATATTATGCACGAAAAAATAAAAAAATTATCAGCCTTAGTAGATAAACTTATCGAACAAAATTTTAAATTAAAAACAGAATCTAAGTCTATGAGAAATAAAATTGAAGAATTACATAGAAGAATAGAAATTCTTCAAACTGAAAATCAATCACTAATCATTAAATCTACTGAAAATAAAAAAAATGAATAATCAATTCTCAGGCACGAAAGAAGTTGCTGATAACTTAGCCTTTGATTTAAATGCTCTAAATATTTTTTTGAGCAATCAAGATGCGGGCATTTCAGAAATCCACGATTATAAACAGTTTAAAGGCGGTCAATCCAATCCTACATACCTTCTTGACTCAGAAAATAACCAGTATGTGCTTAGAAGAAAACCTCCAGGTAAATTACTTAAATCTGCACATGCTGTAGATAGAGAATATAAAGTTTTAACAGGATTAAATAGCACTAATGTCCCAACACCAAAGACAATAGTATTATGCGAAGATGAAAGTGTAATTGGTACTGCTTTTTATCTAATGGAGTACTGTAGCGGCAATATCTATTGGGATCCTGTTGCTTCGGAATTAGATATAACAAGAAGAAAAAAGATTTTTGATCAAATGAATCTAGGCATTTCTAGATTACATACTCAAGATTACAAAGATATTGGATTGGAAGATTATGGAAAACCTGGCAATTATATTGAAAGACAGACCTCCAGGTGGACCAAACAATATTTTGACTCTGAAACAGAAGTTCTTAAATCAATGCATAACCTTATAGACTGGCTTCCAAAATACACTCCCGAGCAAAAATATACATCTATAGTTCATGGAGATTACAGACTTGATAATGTTGTGTTCCATGATAATGATGAAATTCAAGCAATGCTTGATTGGGAACTTTCTACTATAGGAGACCCTCTAGCAGATTTTGGTTATCACTGTATGCTTTGGCATGTGGGTGAAATTTCTGATGACATAGCGAAAACTCTGGGCATACATAGTGAGAAAGAATATGTTGATTTATATCTTTCACGAACAAAGATGCAATTAGAAAGTGAGTGGGATTTTTATATAATTTTTTCATTATTTAAGGCTGCAGGCATATGCCAAGGAATACTTGGAAGAGTAAGAGATGGAACTGCAGCAAGTGATTTTGCTGTTGAGATGGGCAAAAGAGCAAAGATTTATGCAAATTTAGGCTGGGAGAAGGCAAAGAGAATCACATGAATACAGAGCAATTCTTAAACAAGCTATGGGAGAACTACATAAGCTATGCACCCTCTGCCGAAAAAATATCAAAGCTTTTTGGAGAAGAGGTTACCAATGATCATATTGCATTTAGAACACTCAATTTTGATAAGTGCAGCATTGAAAAACAAGCAGACTATTTAAGCTCATATGGTTACAAAGTTTGTGGAGATTATTTCTTTGAACAAAAAAGGCTTGAGGCCATCCATCTTGAAAATGATAACCCTGTGCATCCTAAAATATTTCTTTCACAATTATTAAGTGAAGATTTTTCAGATGAACTACGCACAATAATGAAAGATATCTTGAATGGCATATCTGAAGAAGAGCCTGAAAAACTTTTCCTTGGTGGCAGGACTTGGAATATTGATTATAAAAAATATGAATTATTGGCCAGTGAATCTGAATATGCTTCTTGGCTTTATGTATGGGGTTTTTGCCCCAATCACTTTACAGTATCAGTAAATCATCTAACAAGTTTTAATGAGTTAGATGCAGTTAATAATCTTATCAAAACTAATGGACATAAATTGAATTCATCAGGCGGTGAGATTAAGGGGTCTATAGAAGAATTACTTGAACAATCCTCAACGATGGCAGATAAAGTGAAGGTGCAATTTACAGAGTTAGATACTGAAGTTCCAAGCTGTTACTACGAGTTTGCAAAAAGGTACCCAGATACAGATGGCAAACTTTATCAGGGATTTGTTTCTAATTCAGCTGATAAGATATTTGAAAGCACAAACAAATAAGTTTCATCTTTGAACTATAGCTGATATGTTTGGTCTTAGTTATATGCGATATTTTTGTCTTTTCTTAATATTATTTCTTAGTGCTTGTGCACCTACTCCAGTAAAAAGAACTCCTGCGAATTCTATTTCAGAAGCTGAAGCAATAGCTAATAGAGATGACCTTACACCCATGGAACAGAGACAATTATTGCTATCTACCCCTTATGTTATTGAACTGCTGCCTAGCTTTGAAGGGGTTGTATTTTCTAATGAACAATCTGATATAGGCACAGATATTAAGGAATGTGTAGATTTTGGTTTGACTTATGACGTTAACCATAACCAATTTGTTCAGGAGTATATTGCCCAAAAAGAATTAGAAGCTGGTGGTGCTGAAGAGGTTGTGGCAAGTAGTGCTGCAGCAGTTGGTGCAGGTGCTTTAGCTGCTGGTATTTTAGCAATAGCTATATTAGGGCCAATAGCTGGTTCTTTGGGAGCAGGGACAGGAACAATAGTTGGGCTTGGCACGACTGCTGCAGCTGGTGTTGCTAGCTCATTAGCAGCAACTATAGGTCCTGTAGTTTTACTCGGAGCTATAGCAGCAGAGAGTGAAAAAGCATCTATAGAAGAGAATGTTGCAGCAGATAGTAGTATCAAAGCTTTTGTTCTTAAATCCAGTGTTATTAAATGCTTAACTGAAAAGGGTTACTCATTTGATATCTATGCTTCTTTAGTCCTTTCCAACGGAGCTAATATAGGTTCGATTAATGATGAACAAGCTGTTCAATTCTTTGAAATATATGGTGATTTAGCAGTAGCTGAATATGAAACAATAATTAATGATATAGATCCTTATACAACTCTTGAATCAGATTATTACTACACTATGAGTGATTACGAAAAAACATCTTTAAAAGCATATTTAAACTACCTAAAAGAAAGTAAACAGCCTTTACGAGTGATGAATAAAGATGTCGCTATTGAAGCAAGCAAAATTACACAGCAAGAAGCTTTTGTTTTCTGGGATCCTTTAAGCCAAAGATTTATCTTTACAGAACAACAAAGAATAAGAGCCACTTTAGATTGAGCTAAATCATTATCTCTGAGAGAGGGCTTTTAATATAATCGTATTTTTCTATGTCAGGGTCTGGTAATTTATAGCCCTCGATAATACCAACAAAGTCATTCCAATGAATAATATCTAAATCTAGAGTTCTTGATGTGAATTTATTATCCGGGTCTCTTTTTCTACCACACAGTGCTTCCATATTTTTAAGAACACTGATTGTTTCCTTGAAATCCAATTTAGTATTGCATCGGAGTGCTTGGTTTAAAAAGTCATCGCCTTCCATGCCAACAGCTTTTGATAAAAACTCGCTACTAACTGCTTCCAATGAAATTTCGGCTGATTCGTTTATAAGGTCTAGTCCTTTTTTTACATTCTCATGAGGATTAATATTGGAGCCAATAAGAATATAAAACCTATTCATAATCTGTTGCTGAACGTTCAATTATGACTCCAACATCTTTTGAAAATCTGAGGGCGCCAGGCTTTGAAACTCTAAGCTTTATCCAATTAACATCAAAATCTTTGATTACCATTTCAGCAATTTTTTCAGCGAAAGTCTCAACCAACTCAAATTTATTTTCCTCAATGAATGAGATGATTTTTTTTGTAATTGTCTTGTAGTCAGTAGTAGCATCAATTTTATCTTCTTTAGATGCTGATAAATTATCGTGGTCTATTTCATAAGAAAGGCTAATTTCCTGTTTAATCTTTTTTTCCCAATCAAATATCCCAATAGTTCCTTTTACTCTGAGATCCTCAACGTATATTCTGTCTTTTTTAATCATATAGCTCTCCTAAAGGCCATCTTGGTCTTGCAAAATTAGTTGGATAAATTGGTAGTTTAAATTTTTTTCTAATGAAACCAGCATATGCAATCATTGCAGCATTATCAGTACAAAATTCCATTCTTGGATAACTCACTTCTAGGTTATTGTTTGCTGCCATTTGTTTTAATCTCTCTCTTAATAGTTTATTAGAAGCTACGCCTCCTGAGCAAACAAGTTTATGAATTTTTGTATCTTGAACAGCCCACATAAGTTTTGTTGTTAGAGCATCAATGACAGCTTCTTGGAAAGATGCTGCAACATCAGCATGATCTTCCTCATTTAAATCTTCTAGTGCATACAAGACAGAAGTTTTGAGGCCGCTAAAACTAAAATTTAGATTTTTATCTTTCATCATTGCCCTTGGAAATTTAAAACGTTTGCTGTCACCATTTTCAGCAAGCTTTGAAACTTTTGGCCCACCTGGGTACTCAAGCTTAAGAAGCTTCCCCACTTTATCAAACGCTTCACCGCAAGCATCATCGATTGTTTCACCAATAATCTTGTACTCACCATAGCCATCACATCTAATTATTTGCGTATGGCCGCCAGAAACAAGCAAGCATAAATAAGGTGGTTCAAGGCCATCTTCTTCTAAGCCCGGAGCTAATATGTGTCCTTCTAGATGGTTGATAGGTAGTAGCTCTATATTTAAGACATTAGCTATTGTTTTTGCTACTGTTTCTCCAATCATTAAAGAACCAATTAAACCAGGACCTGCTGTATATGCTATAAGATTGATATCTTCCAGATTGTGATCTGTTTGTTTCAAAAGCTGTTTTAATATACCGATAATTTTTGCACTATGATCTCTCGCAGCAATTTCTGGTATCACACCACCGTATTCTGTGAATAAATCTATTTGTGAATTTACTAAGTGTGCAATAAGCCCAAGGTCTTCTGAATAAAGGGCTAAGCCGGTTTCATCGCAAGAACTTTCTATTCCTAAAATTAACATTGTTGATTCTTTTATATTTATCCTTAAAATACACACTACATTATGCCAAGTATAAAAATTAAAGAAACTGAATCCTTTGATGTAGGTTTAAGAAAATTTAGACGCGCTTGCGAAAGAGCAGGTGTTGTTACAGAAGTACGTAAGAGAGAATTTTTTGAAAAACCGACAGAAGAGAGAAAAAGAAAAGCTGCTGCTGCAGTAAAAAGAAACTACAAGAGAGTCATGAAAGACTCTTTCTCAAAACTTAAGTAAGTTGTCTTCTTTAAGAGATCAAATCAATTCTGAATTAAAGCAAGCTATGCTTGATAAAAATGTATTTGTTCGAGATACGTTAAGACTTGTCACATCTGAAATCAAAAGATTTGAAGTTGATACTAGGCAGGAACCTTCTGATGATGAGATCATCTCTATTCTTAAAAGAATGGCTAAACAAAGAAAAGATTCTATCAATCAATTTAAAGAAGGCGGAAGACCAGATCTTGAAGAGATTGAACAAAATGAACTTAATTTACTAGATAAATACTTACCCCAGGCACTAAATGGTGAGGCTCTTAAAACAGTACTAGAAGAAATTATCTTAAACAATAACTTTAGCGGTATGCAAGATATGGGCAATGCTATGAAAGAACTTAGGTCAAAACATCCAAATGCTGAAATGTCAGAAGCTAGCTCTATAGTAAAAACTTTACTCTCTTGATCTATAAGAATTAGGCTTATCTAGCTCTTTTGTATAGCGATCCGTTAACTCTTTATATCGATTAGAAAGGTCTTGCTTTTCACCATCAATCATTACCATTTCAACTGATGACATAAGCTCTAGTGGATCATTATCCCAAACCACTAAGTCGGCGTCATACCCTGGCAGAATATAGCCAACATTAATCAAACCAAAAATATCTGCAGGGTTTGATGTAATAGAACTAATAGCTTCATTGTAATCAAGTCCCATTGCAACGGAATTACCCGCTGACTGAGTTGCTAAATAAGCATTATGTGCGCCTGCTCCTTGCTCATAATAAAAAGCCATTACAACTCCTGCATCATTAAGTCTTGTGACATTCTCATATGTGGCATTAAGTGAATCAAATGTACTTGGGATATTGTTTAAGGGATCGAGAATTACCGGCACCCCTGCCTGTGCAATTTCATTTGCTACCATATGTCCTTCATTTGCTTCCCACAGAATTAAATCTACCTCTTGTGCTTCAGCAAACTTAATAACATTCAATATGTCAGTAGCTTTATTCACTTTAACCACTAATGGCATCTCATTATCAAGTACTTTTTTTATGGCTTTAAAGTCTCTGCTTGTAAATTTATATTCATTCGTTGTGCCCAACATGAATTGAGTCATATCAGCATAATTATCATCATGGTTTGTTCTTACATAACTAAAAAGATCTTCCATATACATTAAGTTTGCTGCTCTTGAATCGTTGTATGACTGGCCATAGCTTGTAACAAGACCTAGAGGACCTTGCTTTTTCTGTTTCATGCCGCCATTAATTTTTGTATATGTAAGCATGCCAGAAAAATAGCCAGAGGCTCCTGGTATATTTACTGTTGAAGTTACTCCCTTAGATCTATTTAACCTTACTGCCTGAGAAAAAGGGTTGTACGCTCTGCTAGGATCAAAACCAGCATTATAAATATCTGATCCAGTATCATTGGTCTCAGGCAATGCCCCAATCTCGAGAAGCCCAAGGCTTGAGAAAACTAATAATCCTGGGGTAATAAACTTACCCTGCACATCAATAACATCTCCAGTTTCAATATTCTCAATAAAGTCATCAACCAAGATAATTTTTCCATCGTCAACCAAGATATCTTTTGCAACAAACCCTTCATCAGCAATAAATACTTTTGCACCCTTAAGTAGATACAAGTCATCTCCATCTGCTAGGACTAAAAATGGTAAGAGCAATAATAATCGTAAAATTTTCATTATTTGCCCTCCCACTCTTTCACACCAAGATCAAAATCAGTATGAGGCATAAAATTTGTAGCCTTATCAAATGCTAAAGCTCCATCAATATAAACTTGTTCTGCCTTTGAATAGACACTAAATGGGTTGCCACTCCAAATTACGATGTCGGCATCTTTACCATTCTCTAATGTTCCTGTTTTCTCCAGAATACCCAAAGACTTGGCAGGATTCTTTGTAATCCATGTCATTGCTCTCTCTTCTGAAATGTCAAAACCTGCTTCTCTGCCTGCAGCAAGAGCTTTTGCAGCCTCTTGATTCAGTCTTTGGATACCACTTGCACTATCAGAATGAACAATTGCACAACCTGTTCCTCCTCGAGCTTGATCTACGATAGCTATATTAGCAATAGTCATATCATATGCTTCATGTTTAAAGCCCCACCAATCTGCCCATAGAGCTGCACAAATCCCTTCATCTGCAAGAAGATTTGCTATTTTATAAGCTTCAACTCCATGATGGAAAGTAGAGACTTTATATCCGAACTCTTGGCTGATATTTATCATCGTAGCCATTTCATCAGCTCTATAGCAGTGATTGTGCACTAAGATTTCTCCATCTAATACACCAACTAGTGTTTCATTCTTAATATCTCTATGGCTTGGGTCTTTTTCAAGACGATCTCTATGATTCTCTGCTCCTATCCATGCATTTCTATAACCAGCAACATTTCCCATTCTTGTTGAAGGTCCTCTTGAGCTATAAACTCTTTTTGGATTTTCCCCACATGCCATTTTTAATGAATGTGGAACATCTGGAAATTTCATATCTGGAACTGTATTTCCAGAAACATTTTTTAAAGTTACTCCTCTGCCTCCAAAAAGATTTGCTGATCCAGGCAGAACGTGAAAAGTAGTTATTCCACCTGCTAAAGCAAGCTTGTATTGTGGGTCTTGCGACCAAACACTATGTTCAGCCCAAACCTCAGCTGTATTTGGGCTAGTAGCTTCATTACCATCACTACTTGTTCGTACACCAGGTGCAGGATAAACACCCATGTGAGAATGATTATCTATGATCCCTGGAGTTACATATTTTCCAGTGCCATCTATTTCTTTTGCGCTTTCAACAACTAAATCTCTTCCCATTGCTGAAATTTTTCCATCTGAAAAGTAAATATCATAATTTATGAATTTATTTCCATCACCATCAAAGACCGTTGCATTTCTTATAACAGTATTTTCTGAAGGCAAAGGAACATATGTAGAGGCATAAGTGCCGTGGGTATCGTTTTCGTAATTAGTTACAGAACCTTCTGCTTCACCTACAAAAAGTGTGGATGTTTGTTCTGTGCAACCAAAAAGTATGAGGGCCGTAAATATGGCCAATAATTTCTTTATCATCTATTTAATCCTTGACTGTATAATAGTAAACAACAAATTCAGCTATGCAAAGATTAGATAACCGTAAAAACGACCAATTGAGAGAAGTGAGCATAATCCCAGATTTCAATATACATGCTGAAGGCTCTGCTCTAATTAAATTTGGCAATACACATGTTATTTGTAATGCCAGCATTGATAAAGCAGTACCCAGATGGATGCAAGATAAAAAAACGGGCTGGATTACTGCTGAATATGGAATGCTGCCAAGGTCTACTAATGAAAGAATGAATCGTGAGGCCCAAAGAGGAAAACAATCTGGCAGAACAATGGAAATACAAAGACTCATTGGCAGGTCGCTAAGACAAGTTGTCGATCTAAATAAACTAACTGGATACACCATAACAATAGATTGCGATGTCATACAGGCCGATGGGGGCACAAGAACTGCATCCATAACAGGAGGCACAATTGCACTTTGTAAGGCTTTGCAAAAAATAGGCAAAGCAGATGCGATTAATAATTTAGTAGCTGCAGTTAGTGTTGGAATATTTAAAGATGAGCTGATACTAGATCTTAACTATCAAGAAGATAGTAATGCTCAATGCGATGTAAATATTGTTATGAATGACAATATGGACTTTATCGAAGTACAAGGAACCGGAGAAGAAACAGCTTTCAGCAAAGAGCAATTCAATGGTCTGATGGAGATAGCTGAACAAGGCATATCTGATTTATTTAAACTACAAAACCAAATCATCAATCATAAGTGAAAGACTATCAAAGAAAATTTTTAAAACTTGCTCTAGATTCCGGTGCTTTTAAACTAGGAAATTTTACACTTAAATCTGGCAGACAAAGCCCATATTTTTTTAATGCATCTGCACTTATTGAGCATGGATCTTTAGATGAATTAGCAGAGATATTAGTAAATAAGATAGAAGACTCTGGCTTAAAGTTTGATATGATTTTTGGCCCAGCATATAAGGGGATCTTCTTAGGGTCAATTCTTGCTACTAAAATGAGTAAAGAAATGAATATGCCTGTTTGTTTTAACAGAAAAGAAGTTAAAGATCATGGTGAAGGTGGTTCGCTAATCGGTGCAAAGCCAAAAGGAAAAGTTCTGGTCGTTGATGATGTAATTTCTTCAGGGTTAGCAATTAGAGAGAGTTTAGATTTTCTAAAACCATTTGACATAGAGCTTGTAGGAGCATTGGTGACTCTTGATAGACAAGAAATTGGGCAAAATTCTGATCTTAGTGCTTCAGCTGAACTTCAAAAAGATGGTTTGAATGTTTTTTCAGTTATATCTCTTGATGATTTATTGGATGCTAATGAATTAATAGATAGTTCTTCAATCGAAGCTATCAGAGACTATAGGAATACATATCAGGGCAAAAATGTTTAGTGGCATTGTTCAAGAAAAAGGATCTATAGCAAATCTGCAAAAGCAAAATGAAGTTCTTTCTATAGAGATAAGTTGTAGTGAAAATTTTGTAAAAGATATCTCAGTTGGTGATAGTGTCTCTGTCGACGGTGTTTGTCTAACTGTTACCTCAAAATCCTCAAACTCTATTAATTTTGATGCAGTAAATGAAACACTTAATAGAACAATAATTAATAATTATATTGTTGGCACAAAGATAAATTTAGAATCATCATTAAAATTTGGTGGCTCTATAGGTGGTCACCTAATGTCAGGACATATTCATCAAACAGCAATAATAAAAGAAGTTCTCATAATCGGAGATACAAAAGATTTAGTAATTGAAGTTGATGCTGAATGGTCTAAATACCTATTTGAAAAAGGATACGTAGGTCTTAATGGCTGCAGCATTACTATTGGGCAAATTAATGAGAGAAGATTTAAAGTACATATAATTCCCGAAACGCTACGATCTACTAATTTAGATGACTTAGTTTTTGGGGATCAAGTAAATCTAGAGTTAGACCAGAACACAATAACAATTACTGATACTACTGAGAGATTATTACGCGATAAGGCTTAATAAAGCTGCTCTTAGGTAAAGGCCATTTTCAACCTGTTTAAGTACTAATGAATTATCATTATTTGCAACCTCATTGGTTATTTCTGCATTGATATTCATTGGTCCAGGATGCATTATGAAACCATTAAAACCTGTCCTAGTTAAAAAATTATTATTAACTTGAAATTCATTAATAAAATCAGATTCATTAAGATTGTCTGTATTTTTAAATCTTTCTTTTTGAATTCTTAAGATAAAAAGAATATCTCTTTCAGCTAGACAGTTTTCTGAAGTGCTTGAAAAAGATGGAGAAAATTTATCTGATATTAGAGAATCAGGTCCAAGATAATTTATATCAAGACAGGAATAAATTTTTAAAAGCTCTATCTGTGAAGGAATTACCCTTGAATGATTAACATCGCCAAGAATTGTAATTTTAAGATTATTTAAATTATGAAATTTTTCTTTCATTGTAAAAACATCAAGCATAGCCTGTGTTGGGTGAGCATAATTGCCATCTCCTGCATTAATATAGAAGGTATTAGCTGGCAATAGTTCTTTAATTTTTGTTGAGATCTTATCTTCTGGATGCCTGATGACAAAACCATCAACTTTCATTGCAAGTAATGTTTTAATCGTGTCTTCAAATGACTCTCCTTTCTTAAGAGAGGAATGTTCAGGTGAAAAATCTAGAACATTGAATCCCAACATCTTAGCTGCATGCTCAAAAGAAAGTTTTGTTCTGGTGCTTGGCTCCCAAAATAATAAACATATCGTTTTGCCATTTCCAACTTTTTCTATCTTTGGCCAATTTGCATTAATTTCAGTCGTTAGTTCAAAGACTTGATCAATAAAATTTTTCTTTAAATCTGAAATTGCCGCTATCTTATTCATGTCATTTTTCTCTCAATGGTTGTGACTGTTTTGTTTTTCAATAATTTTGAGTTTATTAATTCTAAGTGCTTAATATCTTTAACTAAAATTTTTGCTGTCAGCTCTATGAAATTTTCATCCAGATTCTTTGTTAAAACACTCTGTATATTTGAGCCATTATTTGAAATAATTTTAGATACATCTGCTAAAGCTCCTGGTTCATTCACTAAGTTCATGGTTAGTGCGGCCAAATATTCCGCATCTTCATTTTTTTCCCAAATAATATTTGAACATCTGCCTGGTGTATTAAGAAAACCTCTCAAATTTTCACATTTATCTCTATGTATAGTTATGCCAAGTTCATTGTGGACAGCTAAACAAGGATCTCCATGAACTGGAAAGCAACATTCTGGAAATTTGATTGCGCCATATTTTTTTGAAGAACCAATTTTTAGCTCTGAAGCAACTTCTTTAGATTTTACTGATCCTCTCAAGCCTTCAGCAAAACTTTGAGCAACCATATTACTTCTCTTTCTACCTGAGCCAATATCTACAAGCAACTGATTAAGAGAACGAACACCAAGAAGACTAAAGACCCCCTTTAATTGTTCATTAGGATACTCACTTAGTTCCATGCCGTCATCATGCAAACTATCTTCAAGCAGATCTTTCCCTAAAATTCGAGCATCACTAATTTTTATGTCCCTAAGTTCCTTTTTTATTTCGGTAATAGCTTTTGAAGAAATAACAAAATTTAACCAAGCTGGATTAACTGTTTTCTTCTTACTTTTTATTATTTCTATTGTTTGACCACTCTTTAAAACTGTCGACAAAGGAGAAAGTTTTTTATCAATTTCACAAGATAAACAATAATTTCCAAGTGAACTATGAACTGCATAAGCAAAATCAATACTTGTAGACCCTTGCTTTAGTGAAAAAATTCTTCCATTAGGTGAAAAAACATAAACCTCTTTGCCTTTCATATCAGTCTTAATACTTTCAAGGAATTCCATTGAGGAGCTGCTTCTATTGCTCATGTCTGTAAGCCTTTGAACAAGCTGTCTTGATTTGGCTTGTACTTGATCATCATTAACTTTAGTTTTGTAAAGCCCATGTGAAGCGATACCATAATTTGCAAATGTTTCCATTGCAGAAGTTTGTATTTGAACTTCCATTGGTACACCATCAAATGTCATCACAACTGTATGAAGTGCTTGGTAACCATTCATTTTTGGCACAGCAATATAATCTTTAAATTTGCCAGATATGGGTGAAAAAATATTATGAATAGTCCCTAAAGCCCTATAACAGTCTTCACCTTTTTCGACTAACACTCTAAATGCAAAAACATCATAAATATCAGAAAACGATTTATGTTTGGTTTTCATTTTTTGATAGATGCTATAGATTCTTTTTTCTCTACCAGTGATTTTGGCTTCAATTTTATTTTTTTTGAATTTTGTATTTAATGTTTTTTTGACTTTTGATATTAAGGTTTTTCTATTTAGATCATTTTTCTTAAGTGCTTCAATTATTAATCTATGTCTAATGGGATGGATTGTTTTAAAAGAATAATCTTCTAAATCAGTCGCCATTTTATGCATTCCTATTTGATGGGCTAAAGGTGCATATAGATCGAGAGTTTCTTTGGCCTTTTTAATCTGTTTTTCTCTTGGCAAATGCTCAATTGTCTTCAGGTTATGCAAACGGTCTGCTAGTTTAATTATTACAACTCTGACATCTGATGCTGTAGCCAATGCCATTTTTTGGAAATATTCAGCTTGGCTCTGATCTTTTAATTTATCATCAAGCTTCAAGAGCTTTGTCATACCATCAACTAATGCAGCTACATTTTTTCCAAATTCTTTCTTAACTGTAGGCAAGGATATTTCACAATCTTCAACAACATCATGCAATAATCCAGCAATAATGGTATCAGCATCCATTTTTAATGATGCAAGTGTCAAGCCAACATTTATTGGATGTATGAGGAATGGTTCACCACTTTTTCTGAATTGGCCTTCATGAGCTTTGTCTGCAAATTCAACTGCTTTTTTTATCTTTTTACTGGAAAGAGGATTTAAATAGATTTTAGATAATTGATTTAGCTCTCCACTAAGACGTGAAGTTTTCGGTTTCTTAAAGAGACTTAATGATTCGAACAATGATTTTATCTACTCCTCATCATCATTATCAAGAAAAACTTCTTCAGTGTCACTAGGTGAAGTGTAGTCTTCGTCTAATGCCCCTGCAGCTATTTCACGTAATGCGATGATTGTAGGCTTATCATTTTCAGGTTCAACTAAGGGCTCAGCACTAGTTGAGATTAAATCTCTTGCTCTTTTTGATGCCTTTAAAACAAGATCGAATCTACTTTCGACCTTTTCAAGACAATCTTCTACTGTAATTCTAGCCATGGGTTTCTCTGAACATGATATTTAAAAGGTTTTTCGTTGCTATGTCTAGTGAAATATTGCTTATTTGATGCCTAAAGTTCTTAGATTGGTCTAATTCAGTCTGTGCACCTTTAATTCTTCTTTCTATGACTTCTTCTGAGTCTAGACCCCTGACGGTAAGTCTTTTTCGCAACTCATCAACTGAGGGAGGGGAGATAAAAATACTTTGTGCATCAGGATAATGCTCCATAATTTGTAAAGCTCCTTGCCAATCAATTTCTAATAAGACCTTGTTTCCGTCTTTAAGCTTATTCTCAATTTCACTTTTAGGGGTTCCATATAGATTACCGTGAACTAAGGCATATTCTAGATACTCATCCTGAGCAATATTATTTTTAAATTCATCTTCATTTATAAATAAATAGTCTCTGCCATCTTCCTCTCCTGCTCTTGGGTTTCTTGTAGTATGAGAAACCGCTAAATAAACTTTCTCATTAATTTCTTTTGCATGATCAATAGCTCTTTTTATTAATGTTGTTTTACCAGCTCC